>MDTB01088409.1_pt1 | contig 87774 bp, 88 predicted proteins | sample 811161 | NCBI WGS metagenome assembly MDTB01 (sample SAMN05326650, study PRJNA326480) | marine metagenome | isolation source: seawater | place: Mediterranean Sea | collected 2009
ACACCCGGAACATCGCGACTCACAACCCGCGCCACCGAAACCCCAGGCAACACCCCACCCAACAAACCACGCCCCACAACAGCACCACCAACACCAGACCCAGAAGCACTGGGCGAATCAGCACTAGGCGCAAACCCAGACCCAGAAGCAACACCACCAACCACAGCAGCACTAGGCGCAGCCACACCCGGAACATCGCGACTCACAACCCGCGCCACCGAAACCCCAGGCAACACCCCACCCAACAAACCACGCCCCACAACAGCACCACCAGCACCAGACCCAGAAGCAACACCAACACCTGCAGCACTAGGCCCAGGAGCAGCGGGAACATCGCGACTCAGAACCCGCGCCACCGAAACCCCAGGCAACACCCCACCCAACAAACCACGCCCATACCGATAAGCGGACGACCAGCGCGAGGATCGCTTCAACGGCTGAAGAATAGATCTCGGTGACGAACCAGGGATATTTCCTGTTTCGATCCCACCGAGTTCATTCCGCCCAGAGTCGGCGGTGGGACCTTCCGTCAAATTAGCGCTGGTGCCACCTCGAGAAGGTTCGCCTCTCGGGGCGGAGGCTCGCGAGGTTCTTCGATTGCTGCGAGAGGAACGTTGCCGAGCCCCAGATTGGCGAACTGCACTTAAAGTCGGGTTAGTTGCCGGATTCGGTGGCACGGCTACAACAGTTCGCTCGAGATTTCGGGCAATCGCCGAGGGCGCAGTCTGGCCTCCCGACGGGCCTCTGCCTCGGTAATTCAGCGCCAAAGGCAGCGATGGCGGGGCCACCGGAACGGCAGAACTTTTCGGCTGCCAGCTTCGTCGTAAAGCGAGAATGTCTCGGTCAGAAAATGCTGAGGCCTTGGAATCTGAATATTCAGCGACCGCTCTAAGACGAGAATCCAACCTGACGGGCAAATCTTGAGTCCCGTCAACTCGGTCGGACAGACTCCGAGCTGCACTGCGAGCTATTTTTTGGGCAACAGAGGCAAGGTGACCAATCGAGCGCGGGCTGCGACGTAAATGGCTTAAGTTACGCACCGCTCTGGGGACCGATATCGAAACTTCCGATTGGTTCAGAGACTCATCTTCGATCGACACGGATGCCTTCAGAAGCCTAGTTTTTTAGAGGCGAAATTTACGATCGTGTCAGGGAAGGTTCTTGAAAATCCGCTATGCGCAAGTTCAAGTTCTTCGATCGGGAACTCATCACCGCTGAGCGAGAAGTTCGGCGCAGTCCACTTAACGGGGAAAGCGTCAACAAAAGTCCATGCCCGTAATGGATTGCGGACCGGAAGGCCAGCTGTTCTAGCCATTGATACCGCTGGCTCAGGCAAACTTCCCCAAAGCACCAGTGTTACTTCCCGTCTATTCATTTCCTCAGGACCATCCAAGTGCCAATTACCTGCTTCTTGAATCCAGTTATATAAGTAGTCATCTTGAGACATCCCGCGTTTAAGCACCAAGTTCGGGAACTTGCTGCGCACCGGCACTTGGTGCAGAAAGGTGTTCTCCCCCCCTTCCGCAAACTCTTCGACTTCGATTTCTATCGAAAGTCCGGACACTTCCTGGAACGTAGCCAGTGCTAGTGGAGGATTATCAATGATGACAGTGAAGGAGGAGGTTGATGGTCCGGCGTCATAAAAGTGCTGGGTTCCCGATAACGCCGATGCGGTGTTAGCGACCGTGCTTAGAATCTGCGCTTTACTCATAGGCATAGCAGCACCTCATTTCACTTAAGCCATAGCCTTAGGAAACCATCAGCCTTCGCGCTTCGTCTAAAGCTCTGGTGTTTAACTCGGCCACAGACTCGAGGATCTTGAGGCGGTCGCGATGCTCCAAATCAAGCAACGAATCAAGGTTCCAATGCGTGTGATACGCAAGATAGACGATTTCGTCCCAAAGCTGTTCCGTTGGGTACTGTTCCACGGACTTAAGGTGCCACTTCTTCTATCATGGCGCCGCCTCGCCGTCGGGAAGCACCTGTCGCAGCTTCAACATTTGCTTCACCATCAGAAGCGTCGACTGGTTGACTTTCTTCAGATAATGGTTCTTGACCGGAGGGCTCACTGAGGAAAGCAGCTATTTCTTCGTTAGTGCCAAAATTGATAACGGAGTAAAGATCTTGCAAATAGGCAAGATCTAGCGCAAACAAATTTTCGATATCTCTAACGGAGACTGCGCTTAAATCTCCGAGCTGAGTCACGACTCTGGCCAAAATTATGAGCGTTACCAGGGGGTCTTCTGAGTCTTTAACTCGAGGGTCCCTAAGCGGTTCAATCTCATCTCGCGCAGTAGCCATGCGCATTACGCCACGCTGGTGGAGATCACCGTCGGCATCAATGAGCCCTTTGGGCAAGTTGAAACTGAATTCTGTTCGCAAAGCCATGGCTACGCTTTGAAGAGTCCTTCGTGACAGATAGTCAACTCTTCGATCATTACGTCGTCAGCGCCTGCGTCAAGGTCTGATGCACTCCACGCCGAAGGCCAGCCTCGTTCAAAATTCCATCTACCAACCTCGATACCAGAAGTGTCATAGATCACGATCGATCCGTTGGTCCTTTCCACGGACCCTTCCACGACCTTTTGGTGCCATTCGATTAGGTCGGCGTTGGGGGACAAACCGCGCTTTAGGACAATGTCATTGAAAGTGGTTCTTCCTGGACGTTTCCGGGTGATTAACTTTCCATCCATCAAGCTGTCCTGGTACTCAACCACCGCTGTTTCATATCCAAGTCCGGAGACACCGGTAAACCGAGCCATTTCGACGCTTTCGAGCTCCAGCGCAAATTGCGCTCCAAGAAATTCAATATCGTGTATGTCTGACATAGAAAAAACCTTTTCCGATCAATCTTTTATTTCAACCTACGCTGTTTGCTTGAACTGACTTATACGGAAGATGACAAACTCCGCTGGTTTCACAGGAGCTATTCCAACTTCTACAACAACTTTCCCCTGATCGATCGAATCTGGGGGATTGGTCTCAGCATCGCACTTCACAAAGAACGCTTGGTCGGCGGTAGCTCCAAAAAGTGCTCCGTCACGCCACAACCCGCGTAAGAAGGAACTAATTGTTCTGCTCAGGCCAGCCCATAGTTTTTGGTCGTTGGGCTCGAAGACAGCAAACTGGGTGCCTTCCATGATGGCGGTCTCGATCATGTTGAATAGGCGTCGAACATTGACGTATGTCCAGTCGGTATCGGATGCCAAAGTTCTCGCACCCCAGACCCTTATTCCTCTTGTTCCAAAGGGGCGAATGCAATTGATGCCTATCGGATTGAGGAGCGATTGTTCGCCTTTGGTTATGTCAAGCTCGGTAGAAAGGGCACCACGCACGACCTCGTTAGCTGGAGCTTTCCAAACCCCGCGAGTGTCGTCGACGCGGCTCCAGACGCCTGCTATGTGTCCGGACGGTGGAACCATAATTTCGGCGTCTGCTGGACCTGAAGTAAGCGGGTTATCTACTTTAATCCAGGGGTAGTAGAAGGCGGCGAATGCAGAGTCGTACATTGCAATATCAGAACGCCACTCTTTGATTTGCTGGGGGTTCATTCCAGGAGGAGCATCCAGCACTGCCAGACGGTTTGCTTGCAGTTCACAGTGAGTGATCAAAGCAGTCTGGACAGCTTTCCACATTCCAAGATCGATAGAACCATCTTCTTTGGTCGCCGCCGTTATGAGGTCGGGGACGATTACCATCGTGACCTCGTCAGCAATAACTAGTCCGTTAATTCCAACCCTGTCGGATTCACTTCCCACGAAATCTTTAGGGCGAACCTCTACGGGGAGAGGCTCAGCGGGAGTTACGGCGTAGCTTCCGGCCTTAACTTGAGCCAAGCTTGGGTCCTCGAGAGACGAAGTATCAATTGAGACTGATACTTGAACGGTTTGCGAACCGCCGTTTACTACGCTTTCGACGTCAGACAGCGAAACATCGGCGTATGTTTCAATTTCTTCGCCGTCTCGTTCCACCAAGAGGTTGAATAGCGGCATTTCGCCTTCGTCAACTTCCGATCCGCCATCAATGAGCACCGTTAGACCGTCTGCGGGGCCCACGCTGGAAATTTCTATCGGTTGACCGAGGGCACGGTCGACCGCCGGGAGAGCTAGGTGGCCAGGTTCTTGGGACGGTTCCCTGTGCTGTACGCGAACGATGTAGGCCATTCCTCCACCGTTATTGAAGAAACCGTAGACCGAGTGAGGGAGCATTGCGCCGCCGACAAATCCACCGTAGAGGCTTTCATATTGAGCCCAGCTGGTTACAAGCCGAGGCTTTAGTCCTTGTGGGTCTGAGGGGTCGTCGGTTGGGTACGACTCGGTAAAGCCGACGAAGGCTGCTACCGCTGTCAGTCCAGCTGCCAAGGTAGCCCCACCGGAAGGCACCTCTTCGATGTATACGCCGGGTGTTAAATATGACGGCATAAAAGCTCTACTCCAAGGTTTGGAAACAAAGTTCGCTTCGAATCAAGTAGCGAGATACTTCCATATACAAGTGCCGACTTCAAGCTCAAGCGCTCAGCAAATCTGGTGTAACAAAGAATTCATCAAGAAAAGATTGCAATGAAAGACTGCTACAGGAGACTGCCTGGTCAAAGACGCAGTGAGTCAGCTAGTCGACCTTGCTGTCTCAACTCGCGTTTCAGGGCGAGTTGGATATCGTCGAGATCTATCAGACTTGCCGTAGCTGCAGCCAATATTGCTGCGGATACAGCGACGTTGCGAATTTGACCACCAGTCAGTTCTAGCTTCGCGAGCTCGTCAACATCGACCTCCGGAGCGCATTCATTTTCTCCAAGATGCAAGGACCATATAGCACGTCGAGCTGTCTGGTCAGGTTCGGGCAATTCGATCATTATTTGCAGTCTTCGCCGAAAAGCATCGTCAACATTTCCGGCCAAGTTAGTAGTAATCAGAACAAATCCGCTGAAGGTCTCTACGCGCTGCAAGAGATAGGAAACTTCCATGTTCGCGTATCGATCTCTTGCATCGTTAACGGCGCTTCGTTGCCCGAAAATGGCATCCCCCTCATCAAAGAGAAGTAAGGCCCCTCCGACCGCCGCAGCCTCAAACACTTGATCAAGATTTTTTTCTGTCTCCCCGATGTACTTGGAAACTAAGGCCGATAAGTCAATCTTGACCAACTCGAGATTCAGGTCCTGAGCAAGAACCTCAGCCGCCAAAGTCTTGCCCGTACCTGAAACTCCCGCCAAGAGGGCAAGAATGCCCGCAGGAACAAATCTTCCGGCTTTTGAATTTCGGCGAACGTTTTCTGAGTACCTAAACCGGTTTGCTAAATCTCTCAATTCCGTCAACTGAAGATCCGGAATAATTAAGTCCTCCCAAGATCTCTCGGGAGAAATTCTGGTACCGAATTTGAACAGACGCTGATCGGCTAGCCGCCGAACGGCTCGCGATACATCGCCATCAACTAGCGGAATAGTCGCTTCGAGGCGCCTCAGTTGATCAGCCGTCAAAGGATTTTCTATTTCTTGTTTGGTCGCCGCGTAAATTTCTTCGCTGGACGCCATCTGGTTCGGGGTCGCCAATTCAGCCCAAGACCTAGCGGGAACATTGTCGATGTCCAAAGGTGCTTCAGAAAGAATAGCTATGGGGAGGTGAATGGCGTCATTAAGTATTTGAATCCCGTCTTGAGTTAGTCCTTGCTCTAACTCCACGACAAGATTGACATTAGCGATTGTCGCTTCGCGAATAGATGCAGACCAGTGTTCTTTAGTAACTGGCTCCTTAACCACCAAACTCATATCAAGCGGCAATCGCGCTAAAGCTAAGTCACGTCTTCGAGTCGCATCTGGACCCGACACCAAAAGAGAATAGAACGTTGCCTCGCTTACGCCAGAAGACATCAATTCGGCCGACGCGGGGAGGTCCGGGTCTTGATGAGTGTCACCGACTAAACCCCACATTACCGACGACGCAACAACCACTGGTCTTGCGGCAAACGGGTTGCCTTCGGCTACTTCTATCAAATGACTGCGACGCAGCGGGGACGCCGGACCCACTAGAGAAACCCCTTCAAAGACAACTTCCGCAATCTCTTGAAGGTGACCCACTGTTAAACGGCCGGATCTGAATTTGTCAGATGACAACAAAGCGTCTGATGCTGCTAGCGATAGTTCTGCCCCTACGCATAAAGCGAAAGCAAACACAGATGCCTTATCGCACCCTGCCCGCTGAGCGAGAAGCGCCTCCGGGTTATCAAATCTGTACTCTTCAAATGCCGGCTCTAAAGCAGCCCTGAGCGAATCCCTATCCCGGGCTGAATCGAGAATCGCCGGAATTACCTTTTGCGCAAGCGTCGATGCGTCCACAACCTATGCAACCTTCCGGTGTCGCTGAACAATTCACTGATCAAACTAGGCGGCCAGCGAAACAAGAAGCTAATTGTTTAGCTCTTCAGAAAACCCAAAGCTTGCAGTTGAAGTTGACCAAAAGCAGGCATGTCCCCTTCAACCAGAATCCCAAAACTCGAAATCGCAAGATGAGGGTGTGGAGAGCCTTCAGATCATTAGCTTCGATTTTGGGGGTCATATACCGAAAAACCGCTGGCCAGCCACTCATCATCACCCTCAGAATTAACCAACTGACGGTACCGAGTAACTCTCCATAGTTCTTCCGCAAAGAATTGGTAATCGCCAATCGCGATTTCATCTGCGAGGCGATCCGTCAGGTTGTCCAACGTTTCGGCATCGCCCTTCACCGCGGTCCGTGTTTCCATTGAAGCAACAACGGGCGCTCCCGGAATGGGTAGTAAAGGTAACCGGTCAACGTCTTGCTTCGTCAACCCAAATTTTGAGTCGATAACGAGAGCAGTCCAGTTAGCAAAAGAGATTTCACAATCTACCGAACATTTGGTGTCATGAAAGTCAATATCTAGCAGCTGTGCCCGAACATCGTCACCTCCCGCTATCGGCCAATAGACATAGAAGGCCTGTTCTTCACTCACCATGGCACGTCCCACTTTTTGTCGAAGAACATCTGCGCAATTTTTACCTTTGCGGCTACCTTGGCCCCTTCCCCGAGTTCTCGGTCAATATCCGTTTGAGCACCGAGCATTACATGCACTTCACCATGGGTGGCGCTCGTTTGCTCAACTTTAATCTTGACCACTACACCCCCGGTATTCGCACCGAATCCCGCTTCATCCACGAAATTTTCGTTGAGGTTAGACGCCCAATCTCCAGCCGAACTAGCGGCACTTCCTGCAGCCTCACTCGCTTTGTCACCCACATATCCACCCGCATCTTTAGCAAAGGTCTGGAAGTCTTCGTATTCTCCCGGACTCTGAAGTCTCATTTCCCGCAAATTCGCTGCTTCCTTCGCTTTCGCTGCTGCTTCCGCCCTGGCTTCCTGCACGCCATCTATTTGCGAGTATGCATTCATTAATTGTGGTGATGAAAAGACACCAGCTATGCCAGTTTCTTTCACCATGTCCGTTCCAGTCTCCTCAAAGCCCTTTGACTTAAACCAAGACTTATTCAACCCCGCCATCAAGCTAAATATGGAAGAAGCAGGCCACGGAAGAGGCACTTTGAATTCATATTCACCAAAATCGCGCGTCTCTTCGCCATACAAGTTCTGTCCTTCTTTGACCACAGCCTTAGCTCCCTGATACCCCGCTATCGGAATCACTAACTCCGCTTCGCGTTCCCAACTCGCAAAAGATTTGCTGAATGACCGATCGTGTACATCGTTATCGACATACTCATGAAGACTTTTTGCATTGACTTCTGTACCTGTCTTCATCTTCCCTTGCACGTTGAGCGAACCCGCAACTTTGCCTGCAAGATCTTTTACCTTTGCTGAGCCAGAGAGACCCCCCACAAGACCTGCCCGGACATAGGTGTCCTGCGCCTGCTGTCCCCATCTCTTCCGGTCTGCTTCTAGCGCCTCCGGATTGTCTTTATATTTTTTCTCCCTTTCGTCGGGGTACTTATGTAATTCCTCATCTATTTGCTCCATCCATTGATCAGATTTAGCCTTATTGAAATTTGTTCCACCCGACCCAAACCACAGGTAATTAACGACCGATTCGGGTAACAAGCTCCTGAAGTTGTTATAGGCGCCAAGACTGAACCAGCTGCCAAGCTGGTCGGCGTTCATTGCCTTGGACTCCAAGAAGAAGCCCAAATCGATGCCAGCCTCAAGGGCAAAGACGCCTAAATCGGCCCCCACCTCCAATCGGCCTTTCAACTCAAGTTCGGCATGCAAAGGACCACCTTTGCCGTTATTCCAGTCTTGATCGGCTTTCATGACAATGACAACCCCGACATAGGTCGCAGGAGCCACCATGAAGATGGTTTTGATCTCGAATTCCTTGGTGGCCCCCGGGTCCCCAGCAGCCGTATTAATCAGCGCCCCTAAGCCTGAGAAAAACGTTCCTGCAGTCTGAGGCTTATATTTCAGCTTCATTTTTTCGACGTGTGCGTCTTTGTTCCCTTGCTCCTCAAGGTAAGCAACTGACTGAGTTAGATCGCCAGAGCCCTCGATAACCTTCTTAATTTTTGCGGCCTGTTTTCCCAGCGCAGTTATTGCAGTGATTTTGCCGTCTTTTCCGCTTTGGTTCAATGTCCCGCTTGTTTCGCGGCTTTTCTTTGACTTTGACAGATCGATGGTGCGCTTGGCGAGGTAAGCGTCACAAATCTCCTGAATCTCATGCAAGAGTAAATAACGCCTATTCATGGACAGTCCCACGTTCTTATAGTGGCCACTCTCCCCGTGATACTCCTTCAGCTTAAGCTTGAGAACATCGGACGCATTTTCATACCAGTGAGCGGGCCACCGCCCTTTAGTGGCCTTCGTGAAATCTGCTACCGAAGCCAGTCCCGGCAAAGGCACCGTGTTCTCTTTGGGTGCTTTGGCCACTTCCGGTGATGCATTAGATTCTTCCGGCGATGCCTTAGGTTCTTCTAAAACAGGTGGTTCAGGTTCTTGTTCTTGCACGGGCACCGATTCCGGTGCTGGTGCTGGCAGCACAGCAGGCACTTCCTGAACCTGTTGTTCTTGGACCTGCTCTTCTTGGATCTGTTCTTCTGGGACCTGTTCTTCTCCTCCCAGGTCGCGTTCTCGATCAGCCTTTTGGAAGGCAGCTATCCGATCTTTCGCAGACATCTCAGCAAAGTTTTCGGGCAACGATTCTGGGATGTCAGGAACAGCACGCTGCAATGTTCGCTGTGAACTGACTCGCCGTTGCACCGCTCCATGGTTCATTGCAACGTGCGCAAGTTCGTGCCCTAGTAACCGGTCACCAGCGGATGCGCCAGGCCGATATAACCCCTGACGAAAAAACACATCGTTGCCGACCGTAAATGCATCAGCTTGGAGATTGCGACTCAGATCATCAGCCTGAGGCGAGTCATGCACTCTTGTTGCTGATAAGTCAACTCCATAAGCATCAGAGAAACCTTGCAACTCACGCTCGCGGAGAGAACTGCCCTTCCCCCTCAAAGCGCTTATTTGCCGCTCGGTACCCGAATCGACTTGGGTTCCGCCAAGAGGATCGCTTGCATCCGCAAAACCATGACTCTCTTTTCTTCGTAACTGCGAAAGGGCACGGTCAGCCATCTCATCTGCGATCAACTCTTCACTGTCAGCTGCGCGCCCAACGGTAAGAGAACGCCGAACCGCCTCCGACGAATCAGAGAAGTTTCGAGAAACATCGACGGGCTGAACAGGAACAGCGGAAACCCAGTCTTTAAGCGCCTTGCCAGCCATCTCGTCGGCAACCACCTCTTCTTGGTCGCTCGCACGACCAACCACTAAAGATGAAGACGTTTCTGAACGTTTAAGCGATTGTTGATCGGAAGATTGACTTTTTTTGTTTACTCGTTGCTGATCCATCGGTACCGATCTCTTGTCCCGGTTAAACCCACCCTAGTTCCGAACCACTCAGTGCGGGAAACTCAACGATGAGTTTGCCCTCAATCTTCTCAGTAAAAGATTTTGTTTAAATCTGAGGCCGAAAAGCATTTGGAGGGCATTGATTGACGGGGAAGTGTCACGCCTGAAAGAAACACATTCCTCCGCTCGCTAGGGTGGGGAAATGGCTCAGCCGATTCAGCACTATCAAGACTTAGGGGAATTCGAATATGGGGCGACCGACCAGGTCACACCAATGATTCGAAGGGTTATTTGCAAAAACCCAACACCTTTTACCTTCAAAGGGACCGGAACCTATCTAGTAGGACGCGGCGAGGTTGCCGTCATCGACCCGGGACCGCCTCTCGAAAGTCACCTTGACGATATTTTGGGTGCTCTTGAACCCGACGAGGTCATCACCCACGCGTTCATTACGCATACTCACAGCGACCATTCACCTTTAACCGAAGTCTTGAAAGAGCGCACCGGGGCGATTTCATATGGGTTCGGTCCGCACGGAGCAGTCAAGGAAGAAGATCCTGACGATCGAGTCGACTTCTCCGCATACATATCTACCCAGGAACAAGAGCAGTATCGAAAGGAATATGACGAACTTCCCGATGAACTTAAACGGGAAGGCGCCGATACCTCGTTCTTACCCGACGTGTACTTGAAAGATGGCGACATCGTTCATGGAGGTGACTGGACAATTAAAGCTATTCACACTCCTGGGCACTGCTCCAACCACATGTGCTTCGAAGTGGAGCAAGAGCAGAGTCTCTTTTCTGGAGATCATGTAATGGGATGGGCTACTAGCGTCGTTGGGCCACCCGATGGATCCATGAGGGACTACATGGAGTCCCTCAGGAAACTCCTCGACTTCAACCATTCCCGTTACTGGCCAACACACGGCCCTTCAATCCCTGAGCCCAAAAAATACGTAGAAAGCTTTATAAGTCACAGAGAAGAACGCGAAGAGCAAATACTTGCGTATTTACAAAATGGACCCAAGAAGATTGCGGACTTCGTGCCTGATATGTACGAAAAGTACGACAAAAGATTGTGGTACCCCGCAGCGGGCTCAGTTCACGCGCATTTATTACACATGGTTGAAACTGGACGAGCTCGAGTTGTCGATGAGCCTAGTGACCCGAAGCTCACTGCCACTTACGAACTTCTTTGAGTCAACTTGGGATCATCCGCGACTTACGACCGGATGGTGACTAGCTTCAAAATTCGATGCGATTAGTAATTGCCAAATGCACCGTTGATTACTCGGGGAGACTAGATGCACACCTTCCGCAAGCCGTGCGACTCCTCATGATCAAAGCTGACGGTTGTGTAGCAATTCATGCCGACGGAGGCGCCTACAAGCCCCTGAATTGGATGAATGCACCGAACCTTTTTCGGGAGTCAGGTGAGGGGTCAGAACTCACGTGGATTGTCACAAACGACAAAAGCGAAAAGCTAACCATTCAACTTCACGAAGTCCTCTCCGATTCATCGCACGAAATGGGTTCTGACCCTGGCTTGGAGAAAGACGGCGTCGAAGCACACCTTCAAGAACTACTCGCCGCAAACGTAGAACGAATATCAGCAGGGATGGTCTTAGTGCGTCGCGAATATCCCACAAACATCGGCCCAGTAGATTTGCTCTGCCGCGATCAAAATGGACAGGCAGTTGCCGTCGAAATCAAGCGACGAGGCGAAATCGATGGGGTCGAACAGCTAAGTCGCTACTTAGAATTCTTAAACAGGGATAGCAATCTAAAACCGGTAACAGGTATCTACGCTGCGCAAGAGATCAAACCGCAAGCACGAGTTCTTGCCGAAGATCGCGGCATCGAATGCCTCATCCTTGACTACGACGAACTACGCGGCATAGAGAGCAATGAATTGAAGTTATTTTAAAGACCGCTGAAGCGTTCTGTTCTAACTGAATACACACACTCCGTTGTCAATGACTACTCGCTCTTCTGCGGTGTTTTTTTGCGCAATAGTCCTGTAAATAGCTTGTTGACCTTCGCTCCACATTTGGACCGTGAGCGAGTCCCCTGGAAAAACAGGTGACGAAAATCGCGAATCCATACTTTTGAATCGAGCCGGGTCGCCGCCACAAAGGCTGTGCAGCAGCGCCCTGCCTGTGAACCCGTAGGTGCATAAGCCGTGCAGAATCGGTTTGGGAAACTTAGCCAATTCAGTGGCAAACCAGGGGTCGCTGTGGAGGGGATTGTAATCGCCTGATAACCGATATGTCAGAGCCTGATCAGGTCGCGTTTGGTACGTGACTTCATGAGTTGGTGCTTCTTCAGGGGCATGAACCGAAGGCGCAGTGTTTCCTTCTTCCCCACCGAAGCCGCCGGAGCCACGCACAACCAACGAAGAACGAAGGTCGAATACCGACTCACCCGAGTCCTTTAAAGTCACTTTCGTCTCAGTTTCGATGATGGCATTCTTGCCTTCACCTTTGTCCCAAATACCACTGACGCTATCTTCGACGACCACAGTGCCTTCGACAGGGATGGGTTGATGCAGGGTAACTCCTTGTGAACCATGGAGAACTTGACCCCAGTCAATTTTTCCCACCTTTGACAAGGCGCCGCCACCAAAGCCAATAACCACTCCTTGTGTTGGGAAGGTCCGCTGCTCAATTCCATTGGAGTTATTGGTCGTGAATTCAAGTTCGGACCCCACTGGGTCTTCTGCACCTGCACCAATGCCTACCGCATATAACAAAGAATCTCGGTACCCCCAGGACCTTTCGGTCGGAGTGCCTTGGGCACCTACTGTATTCGGATCAATAGTCATCAATTTCCTCTATTCGTCATCGACAATTTCGGGTTCCTAACCCAACAGGCCACCATCAAAAGGCTGACCATCCATTCCTGAATTCAGTTGCGCCTCCGATACTAACCTTCGAGCCACATCAGCGATTTCGGTGGGGTCATCGACCGCGTCGGCGGTAGGCCCTCTATGCCATCCATTCGCTACGCCAAGCAGCCGACCAGAGGCCTCGAAAACTCGGCCATTTACGTCAGAAGATTCGGCGCTTTGAAGCCATGTAACAACCGGGGCTATATATCGAGGATGCATCAACGCTTTGTCCTCTTCCGATGCTTCCCCCATACCCAAGTCTTCGGTCATGCGGGTAAGAGCACCCGGCGCAATGGCGTTCACCCGAATTCCGTAACGCTGCAACTCACGGGCAGCAATTATTGTGAACGCGGCAATACCCATTTTGGCTGCGCCGTAGTTTGTCTGGCCAGGGTTTCCGTAAATACCGGACACAGAAGTGGTGTTTACGATTGAAGCGTTAACTGTTTCTCCGGCTTTAGCCTTATCGCGCCAATATGCGGCGGCCCAGCGGGCTGGGGCAAACGTGCCCTTTAGGTGAACCTGAATAACGGCATCCCATTCGGCTTCGGTCATATTTACAAGCATTCGGTCACGGAGAATTCCGGCGTTACTGACGATCCCAGTCAAATCGCCAAATGTCTCGACGGCTTGGTTGACCATTCGTTGGGCGCCCTCCCAATCGGATACATCGTCACCGTTAGCAACAGCTTCGCCACCCATCGCAAGGATTTCTGAAACGACTTCGTCGGCTGGACCTAAATCTGCACCGGTTCCATCTCTTGCGCCTCCTATATCGTTGACAACGACCTTGGCCCCATGCTCCGCCAGCATCAAAGAATGCTCACGTCCTATGCCTCGCGCTCCACCAGTCACGATTACGACGCGCCCATCACATAGCTTGCTCATGTTCGTCCCCTCTACCAGCACATTTCGCTGATCACGTAGAAATGATTTCCGTAGTAATTACGCCGAGATTCCCGACGCTATAAGGCTCCTTGCCTATCACAACAGGATGAAATAATCCCTTAAATTGACGCGCGCACACTGCGCAGCAATATGGACCTAAAGTTGTATACCGTGCGCGAGCTATTTCGAATCCCTCGGTGGGCTCTGGTGCTCGGAATCCCCTTAGTCGTTATTGCGTCTTTTTTGCTGGTTTGGGCAGTTGACGAGATTTCGCATAGAGGTCGCGTTGCACGAAACGTGGAGGTAGCTGGGGAGACAGTTGGGGGTCTTAGCAGCGACGCTCTCCGGGCTCGGCTAGGAGCAATGTCAAATCGCATAGCGGGCACTCGAATCAACGTGGTTACTGAGCTCGGGACCGCCACCTGGTCGGCCAGCCAGTTGGGAATATCCCTCGACACTCAGGCTACCTACGACGCGGTAATGGCTTCCGGGGGAAGCGGGTCATTCCAACGCCCCATTGATTGGCTAAGTTCCTTGGCTTCGAACGTTAAGGTCCCGGCCGCCTTTAGCGTCAACAGGCAAGCGTTCGAAGCGACGCTTGGAAGCAGTGCGGGATTCCAGCGAGCGCCCGTTGAGCCTTCGATACGAGTCAACGGCGGTCAACTCGAACTGGTTCCTGGAAAACCCGGCAAGCGAATCGATCTAGACAATGCTTTCTCCGAGATCTCGCGCTCGCTCCAATACGGAGGTCTTTCAAGTGCTCAGGTATCAACGATAGATTCCGCTCCTGCGTACGACGATGCCGCAGTGGCGCAGCTGGTAGCCGAAGCGAATCAATCGATTCGAAGGGAATTAACGCTGCGCCTGAATGATTACCAAACTGTAATCGCGCCCCACGTTGTTGCGAGTTGGTTTGATTTACAGCTTTTCGAGACGACCCGAAATTTGACACTAAACAAAGAATGGATCTTAGAAGCTGTTGAGGAGATCTTAATTCCAGGTAACACAGGAGCTGGACAAGCCCAATTCGAAATTCGCGACGACAACGTCGAAATCATTTCCTCTGATGGCGGCACCGCGTGTTGTAGCGCAGAAGCTTCAGAAATCGTCGCAACCGCCCTTACGGAGGGCAGAGGTCCCATAAGCCTTATTTTGCCTAACCGGCCCGCCACGCCCCGAGAAGCTGTCAATCGTCTGGAGGCTTTGGGGATTACCGAGAAAGTCTCTTCTTTCACCACGCTGTACGCCTGTTGTGTGGGCCGCGTAACCAATATCCAGAAATTTGCCGAGCTAATGAACGGGATCTGGATTAAGCCGGGCGGCAGTCTTTCCCTAAATGAAACTGTCGGCCGGCGCACTGAGGAGAAAGGGTTTGTCCCGGGAGGGTTTATTTCAAAGGGTCACCTTGTAGAAGATATCGGTGGCGGGGTTTCCCAATTCGCAACCACGATTTTTAACGCCGCTGTGCGCGCAGGATTGGATTTTGATTTCTATCAAGCTCACTCCATCTATTTCGACCGCTACCCCTACGGATTAGAAGCGACAATCTCCTATCCGCGTCCGGATTTGGTAATTGCTAATCCGACGGACTACGGAGTTCTTATTTGGAACAGCTGGACTGATGAATCAATAACAGTCGATATGTACTCAACGAAGAATGTTGAAGTGATAATCGAAGAACCGACGGAGAAGCCTTTCAACGAGTGCACGCGAGTGACGACTGAGCGAATCAGACGCTGGAGTGGCGGGTCAGACGAATCCGATTACTTTTATGCGACTTATCGCCCTGAGGAAGGTTTGAACTGCGATGGCACCCCATCGGATCCAGACCAAACCACAACCACAATTCCCGATGAACCGGTCACTGACGAGGACACTGGCGACCACTCATCTAATAGCGGCGAGCCACAATCTTCTTCGACTACTAGCACTTCTACTACCGTGGTCTCACAAAACTAGTTCGCCAGCCCGATACCCAAAGATAGCCTCTCAGATGTGGTTGATTGTGACGTCCTAATTGTGGGAGCTGGACCTGCTGGCTGCGCCGCAGCGATCTCAGCTCAGCGACTCGGCCTCAAGTCGATTGTCGTTGATAAAGCTGAATTTCCTCGTGACAAGTGCTGTGGAGACGGATTGACGGCTATGGCACTGCGCGAGATAGAGGGGCTTGGACTTCGGCCGACTGCTGCGAGTTGGACATCTGTTACCGATGTATGGCTCAAGTCACCATTCGGGAAGACAATTAAGTTGGACCTCCCCGAAGATGGACAATACGCGGCGATCGTAAAACGGGAAGACTTAGATTTTGATTTGCTCCGACTTGCCGCAGAAAGTGGAGCTGAAATCAACGAAGGATTGGGCTTTAAGGACATTGCATTGACCAGCGACGGCGCAGTTGTCTCGCTAGACGATGGGCGAACTATTGGCGCAGGGTCAGTGGTCGCAGCTGACGGCATGTGGTCGTCAGTTCGCAAAAGACTGGGGTGCACTCCAAATGGCTACCGGGGCGATTGGCACGCGTTCCGCCAATATGCGAGTTCGGAAAGCCCACTTAGTCGAGATCTATGGGTGTGGTTCGAAAAGGATTTACTGCCGGGATACGCGTGGTCTTTCCCGCTGGCCGACGGACAAGTGAATCTGGGTTTCGGAGTAGTTCGTGGAGGCACATTAGATGGGAAGAAGCTCGCTCAAATTTGGAACGGCCTGATGAGCAGGCCCTCCATTCGCGAAATACTCGGCGAGTTACGTCCCCAAGGTCAGCGGACAGCATGGCCTATTCCGGCCAGTTTGCCCTCTGCGCAGTTGTCGATGGGCCCTGTGCTGTTCGTTGGAGACGCTGCTACTGCTACCGACCCATTGACAGGAGAAGGCATCGGCCAAGCATTGGAGAGTGGTCGATTAGCTGCAGAAGCGATATCCGAAGCCGGTAACGGCCAAACCGCAGCAATTATCTACGAATCGAGGGTTCGAGCTGCGCTATCACTTGACCATCGTTTTTCTAGATCTTTAAGCAAAGTACTCAGTAGACCTCGACTAGCCGAAGCAGCGCTGGGCGTCGTTGACACAAACAATTGGACGCGACGGAACTTCGCTCGGTGGATGTTTGAGGACTATCCACGAGCCGCCGTGTTGGATCCACGAAGGTGGCAAAAAGGGCTATTCAAGACTCGCGGCGCGTGGTCAACAACCAACTAAACGACCAACTAGTTGCGCAGTAGGGTCGACACGAGCCAGTCTTTGGGTGTGTCCGACTGGAATTCTTTAAGCGAACATCTCAATTTCACGAGAGCTGAGTGGGCGGCTTTAAGGGATGCCACCCCCCTGACGCTTACCGAAGACGAGCTGAAAGAGCTAGCAGGCCGTGTTGAGCCGATAACACTCGCAGGAGTTCGAGATATATATCTGCCGCTTTCGCGATTGCTCAACCTTCGCGTGGAAGCACAACTTAACGTGCGTGGTGTCACCTCAGACTTCTTCGGAAGAAACGCTTCGAGTCGCCCGTTCCTGATCGGAGTGGCTGGCAGCGTGTCGGCAGGCAAAAGCACAACAGCGCGAATCCTTCAAGCAATGCTCGCTGCGTGGCCTCAACATCCGCGAGTGGACCTGATCACCACTGATGGGTTTTTGCAACCCAACGCAGAACTCGAAGAAAAAGGCCTTTTAGGGCGCAAGGGATTTCCAGAGTCCTATAGACAAGGCGCTCTTGTCGACTTCCTCAAAGAAATCGTGAACGGATCTACAAGCACTTCAGCACCGATCTACTCACATGTCACCTACGACATTACTAATGAAGTCCAAATCGTAAAGCAACCAGATATTTTGATAGTCGAAGGTCTGAATGTATTGCAGACAGGGGCGCCGTCTAGCACTCCCTTCGTTTCTGATTACTTCGACTTCACGATATACGTTGATGCGAGTAACGAAGACCTCGAGAAATGGTACGTCGAAAGGTTTCAACAGCTCCGGTCCACAGCCTTCCGAGAACAAAGCGCGTACTTCAGCCAGTTTGCCCACCTACCTGAGGATGCAGCTGAGGCAGTTGCTCGAACTATTTGGCGCTCAATAAACCTTGTCAACCTTCAGGAAAATATCCTTCCGACCAGAGCTCGCGCCGACTTAGTTCTTAAGAAGGGCGCAGACCATGAAATAGAGTCCGTTCAACTGCGGCGAGCATAATTTCCACGGGTTGCAGGCGAAACCGCCATAATCGACGATCCTCCGCTACCCTCGCCGAGGGTGCAATGTCTGTTCTGTTCGATAGTTGAGGGAAGTTCGCCGGCGAACATTATCTACGAAGACGAGCATTGTTTATCTTTCATGGACATTCTCCCGATGACGCCCGGGCACGCTTTGGTAATTCCCAAACGCCATGCAAGAGACATCTTTGAGTTGAGTGAGGAGGACGCTTCTCATGTAATTCAGGCATGCCAAAAGGTCGCGCAAATCATACGATCTCGTTTGGAGCCCCTCGGCATTAATCTTGTGAATAACAATGGGGCATCCGCCGACCAATCACAGTTTCATTTCCACGTTCACGTCATTCCTCGCTACGGACGCGACCGGCTTCTTCACCCGTGGGAAAGGTCTTATGGCGATCCAAATCAAATTCGTTCAATCGCCGAAATACTAAGAGGTGAAAGGGAACTTCCTAGACCTGAGTAGGAAATTGACCTCTTCTTCAAGCTAGTTTCAGAAGATGACCGAACGCTATGCAAACTTTTCAGCCCTAAATATCTCCGGCCCGGACGAAGATGGCATTCTTGACATTTGCATCGACACACCGGGCAAACTCAATGCAGTCGATGAAGCCAAGCACTTAGCCTTAGCCGACGTTTGGAAAGCTGTTGATAGTGATCCAGATACTCGCGTAGTTGTCATTCATGGGGCGAATGGGACTTTCTCCGCTGGCGGAGATATGGGCATGATCGAGAAGATCATGGATGACTTCGATTACCGTTCGAATTCCCTTCGCGAAGCGCGAGACATCGTCTACAACATGATCAACTGTTCCAAAGTGATTATTTCAGCCATCGAGGGCGTCGCTGTTGGCGCCGGACTTGCGGCGGCCTTCATGGCGGATATCTCAGTTATAGGCAGAAACGCACGAATTCTCGATGGTCACACCAAGCTTGGCGTCGCCGCCGGCGATCACGCAGCCATCATCTGGCCACTTTTATGCGGCATGGCGAAAGCTAAATATTACCTTTTGACATGCGACTCGATGTCCGGCGAGGAAGCTGAGAAAATGGGGCTAGCGAGTGTTTGCGTTGACGACGATCAAGTAATCGAAGAGGCCTATGCAGTGGCGCGCAAACTAGCTCGTGGAAGCCAAACGGCGATCAGATGGACGAAATACAGCTTGAACAACTGGCTTAGATCAGCGGGACCAGCATTCGATACGTCTGTGGCCTTGGAAATGCTGGGATTCACAGGTCCAGATGTCCGGGAAGGGCACGCCGCAATCACTGAAAAACGCAAACCAAACTTTTCTTAATTTCAACTAGACGGAAGCTCAAGAATCTGTTCAATTTGGTCTAAAGCAGCAACTGGTTGAACGACCTTAATAATCTGAAGGCCCACTTTTTTTGCGGCACGCACATTCACAGGGTTGTCATCAAGAAAAAGAACCTGATGTGGCTCGAGTTCAAGTTGTTCCAGAAGGTAGTTGAAGATGTTTTTTTCGGGCTTCCTCATTCCGATAAATGCCGAATTAACGACTACGTCAAACAAATGATCCAAATCCAGTCCTCTAGCAACAGTGGGCCACGCTTCTGCAATGTTGTTGCTCAACAGTCCTGTCAAGAAACCTCGATCTCGCAACTCCTTGACTCGTTCAACTACTTTCGGAATAACCGCAAGGTGGTCAAACAGAAAGTAGGGGCTTTGTGGATCCCAAATGACCTCTGCACCAGGCAAGTCTTCTCGCGACCAAGCCAAATAACTCTCCAAAGTTATTTCGCCGCGCTCTAGACGAGCGAATCGGGAATTCGGATCCTCCTCTTTATACGCCTCGCGACGAATCCTTAATTGCTCTTTATCTACCCCAGCCTTGTCATAAAGGTCTTCGATAACTGGCGCTGGCGGAACGGTTAACACTCCACCCCAATCCAGCACCACTGCTTTGATCGACGAATTGGAGGCATCAACCGTCACGTAATATCGACCTCAAGTGGGCGATCTGCATCAAGTAACCACTCGCTCAAGGAGCCGTCATAAACCGCCACGTTGTCATAGCCGAGCAGTGCGTTGAGTACAAACGCATCTGAAGTTGCTGCAATGCCGCCGCCGCAGTAGGTGACAATCGAGTCTTTTCCCGCCGTCATGTCAGCAAAAAGTGCTTCTAGCTGATCCAGAGGGAGGTAACACTGCGTAGTTCGGTCAAGGAGATGTAGGGCATAAACATTTGAAGCTCCTGGCAAGTGCCCTGGTCGACCGTAATCTGCTTCACTACCGTCGTGATTACCCGGCGACAGCGCATTGATCACACAGGTTCCGTCGCCTAACGCCTCTTCCATTCTTTCTAAGCCCGCAAACAGATAGGGCCTCAGATTCACGACAAAGGTCGCCTTTGGTCGAGAAGGCGCAGGATTTGTATCAATTGGCAAATTTGCTAGCTGCCATGATTTCCATCCGCCGTCAAGAACTGCACAATTGTCAAAACCAAAGTATTTCAGCATCCACCATACGCGAGTTGCCCACATAGTGAACCTTCGGTCGTATAAAACAACTTTTGTGCCTTCACCAACTCCAAGGGATTCCATCGCTGCAGCGAAACGGGCCGGTGTCGGCATAGTGAATCGGAGCTCGCTCGTTGGGTCACTAAGATCGTCGATCAGATCGACATAGTCAGAATTGGGGATATGACCGTCGACCCATTGCTTACGCATACTCTCCGGCGCAGTGCTCCCCGGTGCGAGATCTACAGAACATTCCAAAATTCGGACTGACGGGTCCGACAAATGTTCCGCTACCCATTTGGCATCGACAAGTGGCTTCATGCTGCCTCCAACCAACTCATATTGCTGAAACTTCTATCGCCAAATCTTACGCACAATAGAAATCGATGAATCTCGATTTCTGGGCCCACAGATTCAGGCGCGTGCAACTGAAACACTCTCCATCCAGCTCGGAGCATCCGGTGCATTTTCTCCGAGCAATACAACAAAGAACTTAGTTTTGGGTGAAGAATTCTCAGGCCATTCTGTGAATCCATCCGAAATAACGATTAGGAGGTCCGGGTTATGGCGACTTTCAAGCGCCATATCGATACCCGCTCTCAAATCAGTGCCACCCCCTCCGAACAGTTTCAAGTCGGAGGCACGGTGCACTCTTTGAGCAATCTGCGCCTCCACATCGCAGGTGAATATCTCAATTGAGCCAAATTGCACACCGCCTGCAGAAAGTAACCCGTCAATCTCCTGCAGCGCTTGTCCGAGAAGGTACTCGTCCATTGATGCGCTGGTATCGAGAACGATAGCCACCCTCGGAACCCTGCTTCTCAAGCTGGGTAGAACTACTTTCGACGTGCAAGATGAGCGTCTACTCGGCCGCCGGTAGTCATAGTCCACGGCTCCCGCGACTTCAGCGAACCCGCGCCTTAATAACGCACGGAGTTGCACGCGCCAGTCGATCTGGGGCTCGAGAAGTCCGATTGCCCAACGCAACATATTTCCCGGCACGGTCCCGTGGACCTTTTCATAAGCAACTGTTTCTGCGGCTACCTGCCTTCGAATCAGATCGATCTCGTCCGGGCGAACGCCTTCTTTCCCCGAAGTGGGAGGGGGTAGATCCCAATCTCGAGGCCTTCCATGAGCGGAGCTTCCGCAATCGCGTAATTCCATATTTCGTGGTTTCCCACCTAAGAAATACTCTTCCCCGAACAACGCATCAGATAGTCCGAGCTCTTCTGCGATAGCAGAGTCACGAGGCAAGGGGTGGCCTTCCAGCAGATCATCATTAATTTCTGCGTCTACAGCATCAACCCATCGAAACGTATCTGCTTCCCGCAGGTTTATTTCTCGAGCTCTCGACGAGTGAGCTCGAAGGAGGTGATTGACCTGATGAACCATCTCGATACCTAGCAGTTCTGGTGACCAGTCTCCTAGTTGCCCGCCATCAAAGTAAAGACGAAAATATTCGTCGCCAGATATCGCTCGCACTCTGGAATCATCGATAAATCTAATGGCGAAAAGAGCGGCTGAAAGGTACGGGTAGTTGTATGCCGCCCATAGCCGACCCGCACTCATCAAATGATTGGGCTTCACTTAAAAAGCCCAGCGGCCTGTAAAATCGGCATAAATATTGCTGCTTCAGGGGGTGCGCTAACACCTTCGGGACGCACTTGTGCAAGGACCTTCGCTGCCATTGCACCGATGTCAGGCGTTTCCGAGGCAGCGTGACTGAGAACCTTCCACCCTGCTAACCAGCGCTCTGCAGTGGGGTCAGCTGCGATTACGGCGGCTACAGCGGAGAGCGCTGCGTATAAGCGATCACCACGGTCAGGAAAAACCACCGACTTCGGATCTCGAAGAGCCGCTTCTGGGTCAGGCAAATCACTTTCTTGTAGCCAGGTTAGAAATTCCAAGCCAACCCCTTCACCCAAACATCCAATAATGAGGTTTCTTTTAGCTTCTAGTGACGCTTGAACTGAGTCAGCTGCAGCCATCAGCTTGCATACCATTTCCCATGTTCGGGGACTTGGCCAAGCCCTGCCCGCTAGAGAGCGGTCGGTCGGAGGTTGTATCGCGAACGACTGTCTGACCGAAAGAAAACCCCCAACTTGGGAAGCCGCCAAGGGGATTTGCCCAGTCCAATCGCGACCTACTTCCGGCACCACCGGAACCGGAAAACCGGCGACTAAGCCAGAGGTCAAAGCAGATGTATCCACCTGCCAGTCAAGATGACAGAAACGGTTTGCAAGAGGAGCTGACAAATCCCACCCATCGGCTGCTTGATCAGGAGGATTAGCCGCAGCGACAATGGCGATGTCGTCGGGCAATTTGAGGTCTCCAACCACGCGCTCAAGAACAACTCGAAGTAAAGCCGCCTGGACTGCTGGTGGCGCAGTCGAGATTTCATCCAAGAAAAGCACACCAGAAGATGACTCAGCTAAGCGAGTCGCCCAACGAGGAGGAGCGAACGTTACCCCCTCTTCGCCCACGACAGGTAGTCCACTGAAGTCGCTGGGCTCTCGAATGCTTGCTATTACTACCTCATAAGGAAAACCGGCCGATTCGCACATGGCTGTTACCGCTGAACTTTTCCCAGCTCCGGGAGGGCCCCAAAGTAAAACCGGTATGCGAACAGCTATAGCCAACGACAGCGCTTCTAGAACTACGTCATTCTGATTCGCCATGGCATGAATCTCCTCCAAATCAACTTAGCGCCCTCGAATCTTGAAGAGACGAGACATCTAAGGCCCGATATTGTTCCACCTGATGGACGAACATTTGACCGCACATGAAAAAGCCTCCCCGATGGCCGCCGGCCCAACCGGTCCGCTTCAAGGGATTCGAATATTGGACTGCACTCAAGCGATAGCTGGGCCGTGGTCAACCATGATGCTCGGAGATCTAGGCGCCGACGTAATCAAAATCGAGGCACCGCGCGGAGATTTACAGCGACCAATGGCACCATATACGCGCGAAGATCAAGAGCGCTCCTATGGCGGTTCATTCTCCACCTACAACAGAAATAAACGCGGAATTGTCTTGGATTTCAACAACCGCGAGGATCGCGAAAAATTTCTTGCTCTTGTGGAGACAGCTGACGCTCTAGTGGAGAACATGAGGGCTGGAGTAATGGACGGGCTCGGATTGGGGTGGGAGGTCTTGAAGGCCAGAAATCCCCGCCTCGTTTATGGCGCGATTAGAGGCTTCGGAGACCCAAGGAGCGGGGCCAGCCCGCACGCTGAGTGGCCAGCTTACGACGTTATTGCCCAAGCGATGGGTGGGCTTGTGGCCCAAAACGGCAACAGCTCCGATGACCGAATACAGGTTGGCCCATTTATTGGTGACATCTATCCCGGCACAGTAGGGGCCATGGGTGTTTTGGCGGCACTGTTTCACGCTCAAAAAACGGGTGAAGGCCAATTCGTCGATGTCGCTATGGTCGACTCGATAATGGCCCTCGGGGAAATGGGAGTGATGCGTTACTCCTACTTAGGCAAACCTGATACTCCACCAAGCGGCAATAGAAACGATTTCGCAGTTCCGTTCGATGTCTTTGAGACCAAAGATGGGTCAATGGCTATCGCTGCTCCTACTGACAACCATTGGCGCGAGTTAGCGAACGCCATGGGCCACCCTGAGTGGGGCCATGACGAAGATAAAGCCACCGTCCGAGCTCGCGTAAAGAACAGAGAGCCCTTGGATGAAGCATTAGGTAATTGGGCAAAGGCACGAACGAACAACGAAATTCTGGAACTCATAGGAGGGAAAGTTCCGTGCGGTCCCGTCAACTTGCCCGGCGACTTATTCTCTGACCCTCACGTAGAAGCTCGAGAAATGCTAGTGGCGGTAGAGCAACCAAGCGGGCGACCCATAGTTCAAGTCGCTTCGCCAATAAAACTATCCGCGACCCCCGCAGGCGTTCATCGCAGAGCACCTCGGCTAGGCGAACACACAGACGAAGTCCTGTCAGAAATCAAGAATCTCAAGGGTCGCTTCGACACTTAGTCAGCCCAATAACTCAGCCATGACGGTCAGCTATTACGGTCCGCGCATTGATACGCGGCCTCCACCAAACCCTCACCTCGCTCGTCCAGCAAAACCGACTTGCCCATTTGGTTCATGACATATCCCATAGACATTCCATGTCGCGGGTCAGCAAAACCAATCGACCCACCAGCCCCAACATGCCCGAAGGCACCTTCCCTTATATTGACTGAGTCATCGTCAGTGTGAGCCGAAACACGGTTGCTCATGCGAAGCATGAAGCCTTCAGAGAATCTCGTCGGCAAAAGCAACATTGCGTCCTTCTCGGTCGCAACAGAAACACTGCACATTCTTTCTTGCTGCTTTTCGGCCACAAAGTTGCCCAAAGATGGCGCTCGGTATATCCGCGCTAGTCCGCGGGCGTTAGCTATTCCTCCACCCCCACCTAACTCAGCCGACCAAACAGAAGGAGAGTCACCTTTGGCACCTCCGCGATTACGCCAAGCTCTGGCCTGTAACCCATCAGGCTGCGAAATAAAAGCTCGAGTAAAAGAAGAAAACTCTTCGTTCGGGGCGGGCCTAAATTGTTGCAAGGGCGAAACACGGTGATGTTCTTCGCTAGGTAAGCCAATCCAGAAGTCGGCATCCGCCGGACCAGCAACTTCTTCTCGGAAAAAGGTGCCCAAGCTTTTACCCGAGGCACGACGAACGAGTTCGCCGGCAATCCAACCGAAAGACATCAAGTGATAGCCGTTTCGCGTGCCTGGTTCCCACCACGGCTCCTCTGCCGCTACGCGGTCACACATGTAGTCCCAGTCAAGCGCCGCCCCATCTGGAATTTCTTCTCGAAAAGCCGCCACTCCGGTGGTGTGATTAAGCATCATCCGCGTTGTGATTTCAGACTTGCTTCCTTGAGCAAACTCAGGCCATATCTCGGCTACGGGCGCATCAAAATCAAGTAACCCTCGGTCCGCAAGCAGGTGGCACGCCAGCGCAACACCACCCTTGGTGCAAGAATTCACTACAGCGATAGTGTCCTCAAGCCACGGATTTCCTTCTAAATCACGATCGCCTGCCCACAAATCAACCACCATTTCGCCTTCAAACAGAACGCATACTGAGGCTCCCAATTCGCCTAAATGTTCGAAGTTGTATTCGAAACGATCTTTTACTGGTTCCCAGCCGGAAGCAACGCTTCCCTGAATTTCAAGTCCCATGAGTGCCAGATTGTCACGTCAGACATCTTTATGCTCCTAATTAGGCAACTCCTCGGGTAGTTTCACCGTAATGGTGAAACGAAGAAAGAGGCGCCCCGCACTGCGGCGGACTAGCTCAGTACCGAATCCGATTCAGCCAGGGTATGTGTCACCACAACGCTCTGTGCCCTCCGATATCGGCAGACCGGACTACGCACTAGACGGCATCCCGAAAGCCACTACACCAAATGATTTACGGAAGGACGCGGCAACCCTTGACAGAATGCGCGCCGCAGGTTCGGCCGCGCGCCGAGTGCTTCGTAAGGTAGCGGCAGAGATTTCTCCAGGGGTCACAACTGAGCACTTGGATGAAACTTGCCACGAAGCGTGTATAGCGGAGGGTGGCTACCCAAGCCCCCTTAACTACAACGGTTTCCCAAAATCACTTTGCACGTCTATCAACGAAATTATTTGCCACGGCATTCCAGATGACCGTTCGCTTAGAGAAGGCGACATCATCAATTGCGACGTGACGATCTTTCTGGATGGGGTGCATGGGGACCACAGCGAAACTTTCGCAGTTGGCGAAGTCGATCAGCAATCTCAAAAATTGATAGACATCACACGGGAATGTCTATACCTGGGAATCGGCGCGGTGCGGGCGGGGGGCGTTGTGAGCGATATTGGTAAAGCGATTCAACACCATGCCGAAGAAGCAGGTTTTGGAGTCGTCCGAGAGTTCATCGGTCACGGAGTAGGGGAAATTTTCCATCACCTACCAAACATTCCACATTATTTCGAGCCATCTGCTCGGTTCGAATTCAAGCCCGGCATGACCTTCACGATCGAACCGATGATCACCATCGGCGAGCCCAAGGCAACCCTCTGGGACGATGGTTGGACAGCGGCCACCATGGACCTGAGTCGCACGGCGCAATTCGAACACACAATAGTGGTGTTGGAAGACGGAGTGGAGATCTTGACGGTTGACGAAACCGAGATCCAGCCCTTTATCGCAGGAGGAAAGCCAGACGTTTGGCCTTCCAGGATCAGAGCGACGTCAACTAACGGTGGTACATCAGACAAATGAGACTTTTAAAGAGTTGGGTTCTTGTCTGCGTGTGTCTCGCTCTAGTAGTCGGTTGTGCAAGCGAGGTCGTTACGCGACCCTTGCCAAGCACGACACCGGTACTGACAACCCTACGTCCTCAACTAACCACTACGACTACTGAAAAGGTGGTGCAACGAATGGCTTACACCGTGCAACCTGGGGATACGCTCAGCAAAATTGCAAAAGCCTTCGAGGTCACGGTTAGCGACTTGATGAAAGAGAATGGAAAAGAAGACACGGTTTTAGGCATTGGCGAAACGCTCTTCATTCCCCCACCGTCAATCACCAGCTCTGAGTAGGCCGAGTGGGAGCGATCCGCATTTGCACTATTGCCTTAGTTATTTTTGTCGTTACAACTGCATGTCGCGGAGAGAGACCGCCTGAACCAGTGACAAACACCTTTCCTGCAAAAGTCACCCAAGTTCCGCAGTCGGACGCAGAAGAATTTCGAGAAAGCTATGTGGTTGAGCGCGGCGACACGTTGATCGCCATCGCAGATCGCTTCGGAATCCACTTGAACGACTTGGTCAGCGAGAACAATATCGCCGACCCCACCATGATCTATGTAGGACAAGTTCTATTAATTCCTCCCCCGCCCGACGCGGATGAGGGTCCTCTTTTAACTATTGCGCCGCCGACGGACCCAAGTTTGCCGAAACTCCAACCCACTACGAGCAACTGAAATCGAATGTTTCGCCCCCCGGCTGGATTCGAACGCCGTGGCATGTAACTCTTAATGAGTCCACTAGGACAACTGCGATGACTAAACAACGTGCCATTAAAGAACGTATCGACGACATAGATGAACTAGTTGACCAGTGGTGGGAACAATGGCGTGGCAATGCTTCGCTCAATCGTTTGTTTTATGCGGCTTCTAACCTCGGTGACTTCAGCCTGATCTGGCATATCGTCGGCGGTTTGAGGGGCCTCAAGCCTGGGACTCGAGCAAGGTCTGCTACTTATTTTAGTTCTCTGATGGCAGCTGAATCACTCTTGGTAAACCAAGGAATCAAGCGACTCTTTCGTCGGAAAAGGCCAGGGCTAGCCAGCGACAACCCGACCGAGCATCAACTTAGAGAACCCCTTACATCAAGCTTTCCCTCCGGCCACGCCTCCGCCGCTTTTTGTGCCTCTGTCTTTCTGTCAAAGCGATCGAAGCTAGGTGGGGCTTGGCATGCCATTGCAACGGTAGTGGCCTTGTCGCGTGTTCACGTCAAACTTCACCACGCATCGGATGTGGTAGCCGGAGCGTGTGTGGGGGTCGTGCTGGGGAAAATCGGAGATAAAATTCTCCCGACTAAATGATTCGCGTGGAACCGGCAAATCGCCGCTGACCAGACAGCTACTAGGCGGATACTTCCATTTCCGACTCAACGTCGGATAGGTCAAGAGTGACTTCGTCTGCTTCGGTGTGAGCTTTGTTAAGCGCAGACCTGATATCTAGAAGCACGTCAGTTACTTCACTTGCAGATACGAGCTCTCGATGCATGAAGCTTCCCAGCGCCCGGTCAACGATGGACACCGCTTCATTTACGTTTTCTGGGATAGATATCGTCACATCCTGTGCTTCGGTCACCAAAGTCTCCTATCCGTAGAAATGAAAATATTGCTGTTGATCTTACCCTAGCGCCGACACTGACTACATACAGTGCATATTTGCTACAAGAACAAACTTAAACGTTAAGACTATGTTGGTACCAATGAGCACAGAGAAGAATATTTCCACAGGCCTTACGTACGGGAGCCTTGGTGTTTTTGGCCCCTCAAAGGTTCCCGAAATCGCCGCATCTGCTCAGTCCAATGGATATAACTCTTTCTGGACCGTCGAAGCGACCGGCACAGACTCAATCTCTCTGCTAGGCGCTGTATCTCAAAGCGCTCCTGCTCTCGACCTAGCGACAGGCATCATGCCAATTCAACTTCGCAGTCCTTCCTTGACTGCGATGACGGCAACCACACTCCAATCTCTTAACCCCCAGAGCACAATCTGGCTGGGGTTGGGAGTCTCGGCCCCGGGGATTCTCAGTCAACATGGTCTTGAACCTCCCGATCGACCCCTCGCCATGATGCGAGAGTACGTCTCACTACTTAGGGAATGCCTGTCCGGCGAGTCAGTGACATTCCAAGGCGACTATTGGAGCGTCAAACGCTTTCGCTTGGCGATGAAACTTGAAGAACGGACGCCTAAGGTTGTGCTTGCGGCTCTTAACCCGCAGATGTTGAAACTAGCTGGCGAAATAGCCGACTCTGTGTTGCTGAACTACGTGCCTCCTAGCCACGTGCCAGAGGCCATATCGCATGTGCGATCGGGTGGGGGTGCCACGATCATGAGCAACGTTCATGCAGCCGTCGCAGACTTCGATTTTGCTCAACGCTCAGCTCGCAAAGACTTATTTAACTATGCCATGGCAGACGGTTACGCGAACATGTTCCGCGCAGCAGGATTCTCCCAAGAGGTTGATGAACTGCGTGAACGGCAAATGGAACGAGATAGAGATGGCGCCTTAGCTGCAATATCCGAGAAAATGATTCAATCGATCAACTTCATTGGTAGCGCCAGCGACGTGACGGGTTTCGCTAGGCAATATATAGAAGCAGGCGTTGAGTACCCAATCTTGATGCCGATGCCCTGGGGTGATGACCGCATGTCAGTTACCCAACTCACTATGGAGGCATTCGCTGAAATCCACTCGTAGCAGGTCAATCGACCTGAGCGGTCGAGAACCATCTTGTGTGCCTGCGATATTGAAGAAACTACATGCTGGGAGCCTCAGCGATGAGGTGTACCGATTTCGGTTTGGTCGTCAATGGTCGCCGATAAGCATCTCCGATGCACTCGAGGGCGGGGGTTTTGAAATATCAAATCGAGGAAGTGGTAACGGCTACCTGGCTACCAAAGTCGTTCCCACTCTCCCAGATAGCGTCGCAGCAGAAATGCTGGTCCTATTTGTTGGTTTAAATCCGAGTCCCAGTTCCGTAGAACACGGCTACGCCTTTGCGGGTAAAAGCAACCGTTTTTGGCCAGCCGTATATGAGGCGGGAATAGTATCCAAAGTGCGTGACCCAATTCGCATTCTTGAAACGGATCATGTCGGCATGACTGATCTCGCCAAGAGAGCTACGTCACAGGCTTCGGCGATAAGTGCAAACGAATACAAACATGGTTTCGGACGGCTAGATCGCCTATGTGGCTGGCTATCTCCGCGAATCGTCTGCGTATTGGGAATTACTGGATGGCGCCTAGCGGCTGATAACAACAAACTATCTTTTGGCGAGCAACCCATTCGTTTGGGCCATCGACCTGTTTACGTGGTTCACAATCCAAGCGGTTTAAACACTCACGTGCGCCACGATGACCTGGTAGCCCAATTTCAGCAAATAAAAAAATTAGCTAAGGCTGCGCAGAACTAGTCAGTGATCGCAATTCCCGAGGGACAGGTCACGCCGGTTCCACCCAAGCCACAATAGCCATTCGGTACTTTGTGGAGATACTGCTGGTGATAGTGCTCGGCATAGAAGAAATCATCTTCATCTAAGATTTCGGTGCTTATGGCGCCGTAGCCCGCTTTTTGCAACTCGGCTTGAAATTCAACCCGAGAATCTTCCGCCTGTCGTCGCTGATTATCCGAAGAAACGTAGATACCGGATCGATATTGAGTACCAATATCGTTGCCTTGACGCATCCCTTGCGTCGGATCATGGTTTTCCCAAAAGAGCTTGAGCATATTGTCAAACGTCGTCTCCGTCGGGTCAAATACGACGAGTACGACTTCGTTATGGCCGGTTAGACCGCTACACACTTCTTCATATGTCGGGTTCGGCGTATAGCCGCCTGCATAGCCTGCGGCCGTAGTTACGACGCCAGGGGCTTGCCAGAAAATCCGCTCGGCTCCCCAGAAACATCCCATGCCAAAAACTATGCGTTCACTTCCCGGCGCAAAAGGTGGCGTTATCGGTGTTGCCAAAACTTCATGCGCCTCAGGGACAGCCATAGATTCCGCTCGGCCCGGCAACGCCGATTCAGGCGCAGGCATTTCCAGTTTCCTACTCCACAGTGACATAAGTCTCACCTCGCCTTAAGGTTAGACGACTCCCAGCACAGAAGCATCGTCGTCATCTAGCCTTTGGCAATGCCTAGTTCGCTAATACCGCCAGATTCCCTAAAACGCATCGGTGAGGTTCTTTCGGGTCCGTTCACAGTCCGGATTGAACTGAGAGAGGCCCAACGTTATGCCTACGCTGTCGGCGATCTAAATCCGATCTATTTCGACGAGACCGCCGCTATAGCTGCGGGTTACGCGACATTGACAGTGCCCCCTTTATTTCTCACACACGCGCTGGTACAACCGAAACCCATCGAAAACCTCCGAACTGACGGGCTCTACAACGACAACGCAAGCATTGAGTTAAGGGTCTCGCGGATGATGTTTGGCGGAGAAGAATGGGATTTCCACGAACCAGTGTGCGTAGGTGATGAAATTACTGGAACTACTCGATTGGCCGACCTAGATGAGAAAGAGGGCCAAAAGGGGTCGTTTGTCCGCTTAGTAAGGGAAACTACGTTCACGAACCAACGGGGAGACATCGTGGCTAAGTCCCGACAGATTGGAATCGCTCGATGAACAACTACCCAACCATGTCAACGGTGCAGATAGGTGACGAGCTACCGAAGATGAAAAAGCAAGCATCCGAAGCTGAACTCTTTCTGTATAGCGCGGCGAGTTTCAACCCTCATCGCATTCACTATGACCGCGCATACGCCAACTTTGAGGGGCACGACGACCTCGTTGTCCACGGGCCACTACAGGGATCATGGCTTACCCAGTTCGTGACCGATTGGGCAGGACCCCGAGCCAGACTTTTGTCTATTGAATGGCAGAACAGAGCCAGTGCATTTGTTGGCGATGAACTTATTTTCGCCGGGACGGTCACTGCGATTGACCAAGCAAACACTTCGGTCGAACTCGAAATCAGTGAGAAGAATATAGACGGAACTCTTCTCATGCCCGCAAAAGCCAACGTGAGGCTGGCAGGCGCCTAAATGAAGATTGCCGTCGATTTTCCGTCAGTTGCCTACCGCGAGGGACCAGCAAAGGTCCTTGAACTCGCTTCGGCAATCGAAGAAATCGGCTACGACGAAATAGCGGCGTTCGATCATGTAGTGATGGGCTACCCAAGTGAAAGTCGTAAAACTCTCTATCCGGCTGAGATGCCAGTTTTGGAATCACTCATCCTCCTATCAAACATCGCGTCCGTCACAAATCGAGTTTCGCTTTCAACTGAAGTGCTAGTGCTGCCGCAAAGGCAACCCGTTCTCGTAGCCAAACAAGTCAGCACGCTTGACACGTTGTCGGGTGGCCGAGTTCGCTTGGGTGTAGGCGTGGGCTGGCAAGACAGTGAGTACGACGCACTTGAGGAAGACTTTTCAAACCGGGGGCGACGGATGGACGAGGCGATCGATCTGTTAAGGAGATATTGGGAAGGAGGCCGAATTAACTTTGAAGGCGTCTACTACCAATCGCAGGATATGGGAATGGAACCCATTTCACCGCAGGGCCCGAACATACCAATCTGGGTCGGGGGAGACAGCCCGGCGGCTCTCAAAAGAGCTGCTACACAGGGCAACGGATGGATGGCATCCGGCGTCACCGACGAACAAGCACTAGGCTACGTAGCCGAAATTCGACAATTAGCAGAGGAATCGGGCCGAGACGCCTCCGAAATTGGCCTGCAACTCATGCTTCAACCGCCACCAAGAAGTAGCGAAGACAAGCTCTTCTATTCCGATCTAAATGCTGTTGCGGAGCGTGCCGCGGTAGTCAATGCGATGGGCTTTGATTGGACCTCAGTCAACGCCACAGCCATATTTCAGTCGGGGTCGCGCTCGGTTGGCGCGATTATCGATCGGCTCGCTGAGATTTACTCGCTAATCCAAAATGAGACCGAGCGATGAAACCGGTATCTCTATCCCAACTGGTCCGCTAGGGAAATTAGCTCACTTAAGTTATCGATTCGGAAGTCAGCGAGTGCCGCCGCACCATCGTCTTTACCTATAGCCACTGTCATTGCACCCGCCGCGCTGCCGGCCAATATGTCGTGGAGTGAATCGCCGACCATCAAATAAGTCTCGTTTAGGGCATTACATTCTTCTGCAGCTGCCAAAACCATGCCAGGGCCAGGTTTCGCACCGAAGCCTGAGTCAAAGCCCTTGACCGACGAAAAGAACGGTGTCCATGACAACGCTTTAATATGACTCCGAGCTACCTCTTCAGAGTCGTTAGTTGCGACCGCAAGCTCCCATCCCCGCTCCTTGAGCAATCGTAAAGTCTCTGTGGCATTTGCGTTTGATCGAATGTTTTGCCTGGATGCTTCGTTGACGATGCATTTAAATGCGGCAACATCAATCAATTCGCTCAGGATTTGGTCAGTAGTATCGCCGCTTTCGCTAACGAAAGCAGAAGTCGGTAACACGTAGCGATATTCAAGATCGTAACCAAATAATTCGGCTACCTCTTTTCTGAGCACCACATCTTGTATCGCGTCAAAGGCCAGACCAACCGCCTCATCCCACGTGCCTCCGAAGTCCAGCAAAGTCCCGTCTTTGTCGAAAATGATCGCGTTGGACATGACGGAATACCTTTCAAGCAAAATGAATACTAATTTTGCCGCATGAGCGAAAGAGACCTTATCGTCAGCAACTTGGATAGCTGTTGGACCAGCATCGTCAACTTATTCGAACAGCTCGATAGCTCACAATGGCAAACCCAGTCACTTTGCCCGGACTGGACAGTCAAAGAAGTGGCTGCCCACCTTGTATCTGTTGAGCAAGTCTTATCTAATTGGATGCCCGATGACGCAGCTACACCTCCACCATTCGAGAAGGTTGGGACCTGTTTTGCAACAGCCATGCAAATGACAGAGTCCGAATTAGTCACGCACATGGAACAAACATTTGATCAGCGGCGACGCAACCTCGCCGATGCTAGCCAAGACGATTTCAATCGCCCTAGCGTGACTCCAGTTGGCCAAGCGACGTATGGTCGCTTCATGGCAGTTCGAGAATTCGATGCCTGGATGCACGAACGCGATTGCCGAAGCCCTCTAGGCATGCCAACTGACAACGGCGGAGCACCCGCTGAGATGGCCTTAAACGAAGTTCGTCTTTCCATCGGGTACATCGCTGGCAAGAAAATCGGTCTCACCGAGGGTCAGTCAATTCATTTCGAAATCACCGGAGCAGTAGCAAAAGATATTTTCGTTGAGGTTGAGGGAAAAGCCAGAGAAACAGACTTCATTGCCAAGCCAACAGCAACAGTTCACTGCGATTCACTGGCATTCATGAACCAAGCCTGCGGAAGGATAAATCCAGAAGTTCCTATTTCTGAAGGATTACTTCATTGGTCTGGAGATGAGACCTTAGGAAGCCATGCGGCAAGAAATTTACGATTCACTATGTGAAGTCTGAAATCAATGTCGGGTTCTTCAGGGCAGCTAATTCCTGGTTTCGATGGTTTATTTCGCCGAGTAATTCCGGGTGACTGAGAACCCAGAATCTGCGATCGTAAATTGCATTGACGACCTGTGAAGCTACATCGGAGGGCTCCATACCATTTTCTAATGCCGCCGCTATAGCTGAATTTCTCTTGCGAGCTTCTTCGGGAGCCTTCGCGGCGTTCGAACCGGATTCACCCTTCTGGCGTCGTAAGTGCTCCGGTCGATTCCGTTGGGCGGTAGCTATATTCGTGCGAACTACACCTGGGCACAAAACCGATACACCTAAGTTGGCTTCCTCGTCACGCATCATTTCATGATGCAAAGTCTCCATTATTGCGACTACCCCATATTTAGCTGCGTTATAGGGAGCGAGTCCGGGAACCGCCATCAATCCAGCTACCGAAGCGGTGCTAACCACATGGCTGTCTTCCGCTTCAATCAAATGCGGCAGAAAGTGATGCAAACCATTGATAACGCCCCATAACGAAACGTCAATAACCCATTTCCAATCAACTAACTGCTGGTTTTTAATTAAACCGCCGCCACCAACGCCGGCGTTATTACAAAGAATGTGTACTTCCCCGAAAGCTTCAAGCGTCGCCGAGCACAAGTCGGCGACCGACTCCTCTTCAGTCACATCAGTCTTAACCGCTAAAGCGGTTACACCAAGAGCCTCGACTTCGGCCTTCGCCGCAGCAAGCGCTTCGTCTTCAACATCGGCAAGCACAACAGATGAACCCTCAGCAGCGAAAGCTAACGAAAGCGCCTTACCAATACCCGAAGCCGCTCCAGTAACAACGGCTACACGATTCTTCATTGTCTCCATGAGGTCTCCTTCTTCGCTAGGTCTTCTACTCAGCTAGCTAATTCTTCGCCCCAGCGCTAATTATTCAAAGAGTCAAAACGCTCCATCACATCGAGGTACTCGGTGATCATGTCCTCAACTACCCGTGTCGCCGAAATCGACTCATTCATCGAACCCACAATCTGTCCAACAAAATAATTGGATAGCTCGACCGCGCCCTTATTCTCCGGGTTCATAGCCGCTCTATCGACTTGACGACTCGCTTGAGCGATCAACATTGGTTGCAGAGGCATCGGCAATGTACCTGGCGATGATTCACCCTCCCATTCGTCAGTCCACGCAGATCGTAATTGACGAGCAGGCTTTCCAGTGCGAGAGCGTGATCTCAAAGTGTCAGAAGAGGTAGCACCGAGAAATTTTTCCTTCACAACCGGGTGCGTTTCCGCCTCTAGCGTTGTCAGCCAGACCGAACCGCACCAAACTCCCTGAGCCCCAAGCGCCATTGAAGCCGCAACTTGTCTTCCACTACCTATCCCACCCGCAGCCAAGACAGGTGTAGGGGCGACTGCATCAACAATCTCAGGGACGAGAACCATGGTTCCAATATCCCCAGTGTGTCCACCTGCCTCATGACCCTGGGCAATGATGATGTCGACACCCGAAGCCACATGGCGGACAGCATGAGCTTTTTTGCCAGCTAGAGCTCCAACCAAAACTCCGTTCGAGTGAGCCCTCTCAATCATGTCCGGAGGAGGTGGGCCCAGCGCATTAACAATGAGCTTAATTGGGTGCGAAAAGGCGACATCCATTAAGGGCACTGCCTGCGCATAAGTCATGGGCGGCTCCGCCTCCGAGGAAACTCCGCCATTCTTTCCTTCAGCATCGCCTTTGGGAAGAGGCGGGACAGCGTACCGCTCCATCATGTCGTCGACGAAGTCACGATGAGTTTGAGGAATCATGTCGGAAAGATCACTGAGCGATTTACCACCCTCCGATGAGCCCTCGTATTTCGCCGGAACAATGATGTCAACTCCAAAAGGTTTATCTCCAACCTCATCTTGAATCCATTGCAAATCAACATCGAGTTGTTCAGGAGTGTGACCAGCCGCGCCAAGCACTCCAAAACCACCGGCTTTGGTGACAGCAGCGACGACGTCTCTACAGTGGGTGAATGCGAGGATCGGAACATCCACGCCGAGCATTTCACAGACAGGAGTCTTCATAGCACTCGAAACTAGGCGCAAGAGGGCCCTTGCCGCTAATGAATCGAAATATCATTTTCTCCTGCAGCTAAATTAAGCGCTCCTTAGACAAAAAATTGCTTAAATTTCCACTCGAAATCTCGGTTTACTGCGGTATCCGACGTTCTGCCTGCAAAAATGGCCCAATGAGCATCACCGCAGTTGGCCATAGCTATTTCGACCGAGAGTCAGAAACTCAATTGGACGTCTGGTACCCAGAAGGATCCGTAGAACCCAAGAGGGCCTGCCTTGCCGAGACGCTGGGCCTTATTGAAGGGCGAGTTGTCGAGACTACAATCACTGACCTCAAGCACCCCGCTACAACCCTCGCTGACGCATACCTGAGACTTCATCTCCTTAGCCGACGTGAAGTTGAGCCGCATGGAGCGAACATGGAGGGAATCTTCGGGTTGCTAACCAACTGCGCTTGGACTAACGCCGGTCCGGTATTACCCGAGAAAGTCAGCGAGCTAGCAAGTCTTGCTGCTGATTCAGGCTCGGCTATCTCCGTCACATCAGTAGATAAGTTTCCGCGCATGACTGACTATGTAATCCCATCTGGTGTTCGTATCGCTGACGCCGATCGAGTTCGGCTAGGCGCACATCTTGCAGAAGGCACAACGATTATGCATGAAGGTTTCTGCAATTTTAATGCCGGCACCTTAGGACCCTCGATGATAGAAGGCCGGATTAGCGCCGGGGTAGTTGTCGGTGCGAACAGCGATATCGGGGGGAGTGCATCGATAATGGGCACACTGTCGGGAGGAGGAAAGGAAACGATTACGGTGGGTGAGAACTGCCTCCTTGGCGCCAATTCTGGTATCGGGATTTCTCTAGGCGATAACTGCACCGTGGAAGCGGGTTGCTATGTAACTGCAGGCAGTCAGGTCACATTGCCCGACGGGTTAATTGTAAAGGGCAAGGAACTTTCGGGACGCTCAGGCATGCTGTTGATCCGAAACAGCTCCTCGGGCGCCATCGAAATGCGGGTCCTAGACCCTGACAGGTGGGAAGGAATCAATGAAGAACTTCATGACAACTAGCTACGAGCAGACAGCCAGCCGTCGCAACTAGCATCACAGCAAGCAATTACGGAGATACATCATGACCTACGTAAAAGATCGGATAATTCACGACGCCGACGCTCACACCATGGAGCCTCCAGAGTGGTTGGACAATTTTGCTACCAAGGAGGTACGTGAATACGCCCGCTCAAATTTCTTTGAGAGTGAAGAAAGCCCTATTTTTAGCGAGATCGACCATTGTCGAGACCTTCAACAAGACTCAGAGTTTCGCGCCTCCGCGGAACACGAGATCATGATTCGAAAAAATTATAGGGCCCACGGAGCGTGGAGCCCTGCCGATCGCAGCGAAGCGCTAGATCACATGGGCTTCGCAAGCCAACTGGTTTTCCCGACAATGCCCAACACCCTTCTCGAGGTAATGGAACACGAAGCTTCGCCCGCGCTTACTTACGCAACAGCCTCAGCAGCCAATCGTGCACAAATAGCTTTTTGTTCAGGGGATGAGCGACTACTTCCAGTCGCCTATGTACCGCTCCAAGATTTAGAAATGGCTCCTGACTGCGCAGTCGAGGCAATCGATGAAGGAGCCTCCGCTCTCTTGATACCGAATCGGATGCCGAAAAATCACGCTCATAGTCACATAGCGTTCGACAAAATTTGGAACACAGCACAAGCAGCCGGGATACCTGTTGTGATGCACGTAGCGACTCCCGATCTAGTTATGCCTCCACAACACAGAAATAACGGATTACCACCTGAGCCCGATTTCCATGGTGGTGGAGAGAATTTCCGTTCCGTCTCATATATGGCAATTGCCTCGCCTCCCATTCAGGCGCTTTCTACTCTTATTTTTGATGGGGTATTCGAACGCTTCCCGGACCTTAAGGTCGGCATCATAGAACTCGGCGCAGCATGGCTTCCGTCCTTTATGAGACAGCTAGAGGCAGCCTTCGATGCCTTTGAACGGCACGAGGGACGGCTCCAAAAACTAAGCATGCGGCCTTCCGATTATGTGCATCGACAAATCAGGGTGACGCCCTTTCCAACTGAACCCACTGGGTGGATCATTGAAAACACGGGCGAAGAAATCTGCATGTTCAGCTCTGACTTCCCTCATGTAGAGGGAGGACGGAATCCGCTCAGGAGGTTTGACAACGAAGTAGAACATTTCTCCGCCGAAGTTAAAGACAAGTTTTTCCGAGCAAATTTTGAAGACTTGATGGGTTCGGCTATCGCTTCGCCATCTATCTCTCACTAAAAGGGAAGCCAAAGATGGGTATCAGGCTTGAAAAACCTTGGGAGCACCTCAACTCTGAGGCAATCGCAGCGCTTCCTGGCCAGTTGGGGGTCTACCAGGTCGCTGACGAGGAAGGCAATGTGCTTTCGGTCGGCTACGCCGGCGCCAAACACCTATTTGGCATCAGAAGCGCTCTGGAGGAAGAACTCTCTTTACACAAAGACACAGCAAAATTTTTTCGCTGTGAATTTACATCAAACTACCGCAGCAGATGGGACGAGCTTTTAATGCTTCATTTGCACGACAACGGAGAACTTCCGCCTCATCAGCGGGACGAGGAGTCTCGGGTTGGCCGACTATCTCCCGATTGAAAAGGATCAAATGGACTACAGGCTCAGTGAAGAACAGCAACTAATAGTCGATACGACAAGGCGTTTCGTGCAAAGCGAAATAGTTCCTTTGGAAGATGAACTAGATCCTGATGCGGGCTCACTTCTTCCAGCGGACTATGACCGCTTAGTCGGGAAGACCCAGTCGATGGGTTTTTACGGTCTCGATATTCCTGAGGAGTACGGTGGCCCGGGTCTTGATACGACCACCCGTGCCTTAATGGCAATCGAGATGTCTCAACATAGAGCCGGCCTCTACAACCCTTGTTACGGAGTATTTGGGGGCGCAGGCTTAGCCCAACTTTACGAAGCAACAGAGGAGCAGAAGGAGCGATGGCTATACCCCACCCTCCGAGGCGAAAAGAAAGGGTGCTTCGCCCTCACAGAGCCATCGGGCGGTTCGGACCCTGCTCGAGCTATTCAGACGCGAGGCTTCAAAGACGGCGGGGAATGGGTTCTTTCTGGCGCCAAGCTATATATATCCGGAGCCGATAAGGCCGATTACGCACTCATCTTTGCGCGAACCTCAGATGACCCTGGTCGCAACGGTGTGACAGCGTTCATAGTTGACACCGATACGCCAGGTTTTCACGTCCGTCGCGTGGTACACACCTTACGGGCGACACACTATGCGACAGAATTACAGTTCGATGAGATGCGCGTTCCCGAGGACAATATCTTGGGAGAGGTTAACGGAGGCTTCGCCATTGCTAACGATCGCCTAAGCCGACAGAGAATTCCATACGCTGCGGGCTGCATCGGCCCTGCGATTAAGGCACAGGAAATGGCCATCGACTGGGCAAAAAATCGGGAGACTTTCGGTTCTGCGCTCGCAGAGAAGCAAGCGATTCAATGGATGGTGGTGGACAACGAAATTGATATCCGTCACGCTAAGTATTGCGTACTAGAGGCTGCACAAAAGGCTGACAGGGGAGACCGTTTCCGAACTGAGGCAGCCATGGCCAAGCTGGTGGCTACCGAAGCAAGCAGCCGAGTAGTTGATCGTTGTATCCAAATTCATGGCGGCGTCGGTGTCACTAAAGACTTGCCTTTAGAAAGGTGGTACCGCGAATTAAGAATTAGGCGTGTCGGCGAGGGTCCAAGTGAAGTGCAACGACTAATTATGGCTCGCGATATCCTCGGCGGAAGTTTCAAGTGAGCTCCGCCGATCGCGGGCTTCCACTAGAGGGCATCACTGTTCTGGATTTGGGACAGATTTACCAAGGGCCGTACGCAGGATTTCTGCTCTCGATGGCGGGCGCAAGGGTTATCAAGATTGAGCAAACACGCGGAGAGCCGTTACGAGCAAGAGGAGACTCGATTTCATACGCATCGCTTAATTCTTCGAAAGAAGCGATAACACTGGATCTCAAATCTGACGAAGGCAAGTCAATGTTTATGGGCCTGGCAAAAAAGTCGGATGTAGTACTCGTTAACTATGCGCCAGGAGTGCCGGAGAAATTAGGTATAGACGCGAGTTCACTTTGGGAAGTGAACCCCAGACTTGTTTTCGCTCATGCCTCCGGTTTTGGTTTGAGCGGCCCAGACGCGCAACAAACGGCTATGGATATAACAGTGCAGGCGCACATGGGACCGCTGAGTGTTACGGGACACACAGATCAAGACCCAGTAAAAGCGGGCGTTGCCTTTATCGACTTTCTCGGCGGAGCACATCTGTACGGTGCCATCGTTACGGCCCTTCTGGATGTCGAGAGGACTGGTGAGGGACGATTAGTCGAAACTTCAATGGCTGAGGCCGCTTACCATACTCTTTGCTCCAATCTGCTTTCTTGGCATCAAAGCGGGACTGCGACTCGTACTGGAAATAAGCATGCTGCTTTGGGTGTGGCTCCGTACGATGTTTACCAATGTCTGGATGGACATGTAGCCCTAATATCAGTTACGAACAAGCACTGGCGAGCAGTACTAGAAGTGATTGAGCGAACTGACCTATTCGAAGATGCCCGCTTCCGGCACAACACAGACCGGGCTCAACACATGCAAGACGTCGACGACCTTGTAAAAGGATGGACTTGTTCGCGCCCACGCAGCGAAGTAGCGGAACGCATGTCAAAAGCTGGCGTACCCATAGCAATTGTCCGGACAGTGGACGAAGTAGTCAATGACGCTCACCTTATTGAGCGAGAATTTCTCCAGTGGGTTACACATGACACCCTGGGCGATATTCCTCTGCCGCATAGTCCACTTAGGTTTCACGGCTCGCGACTAAGAGAGCTCGAAGTTTTTCACCCAGTAGGTGCCGATAACGAAGCCATCTACCAAGAATTCTTGGGGTTAACCCCGGACGAAATAAACGAACGACAAGATCGAAACGTTATTTAGAGACCGTTCAGATTCGCTCTACTGAGCCGCAGCGACCAACCACTTAAACACAGGCTGCGAGCCACCCAACATTTCCGGATGCCACTGGACTCCTACTATCTTGCCGTTTGAATGTTCAAGTGCTTCAACCGTTCCGTCTGGTGAGCGCGCTGACACTTTTAGAGACGCACCCGGTTGATTCGCCGCTTGGTGATGGAAAGAATTTACCATCGCTGTCTGCCCATACAGTTTGCACACGATGCTTTCAGGCTCACAAATAACGGGGTGTACAGCCTCAGATCGGTCTTCCGACACAGCAGAGTGCCTATCACCCTCACGATCGGATAAGTGAGGAATGAGGTCGCCACCAAAAAAGACATTTATTACCTGAAGACCGCGACATATGCCCAAGATCGGAATCTGCGCATCTATTGCCGCTTCGAGTAAACCAAACTCAAGATGATCCCTCGACTTCGAGACCAAAATTGAAGTGTCCGCCGGGCCGCCCCAGCGTTCTGGGTCCACATCTCCCCCGCCAGTCAAAATGAGTGCATCAAGGTGCCCGACGTAATCTCGAGGGGCCTCGATCGCAGGAAGTTCTACGGGAACACCACCCGCTTCGCTGACCCTCAATGCATACTCTCCATAGAACCAATCAACGGGACTATCAGATAAGTGAGAGGCGTTGCCCGACAACTCAGACCCCATTATCGTCCGACCTGTTATGCCAATAAGAGGTGCCATGGAAAGAACCGTACGCAAAACTCGCTGGATGTACCGAATTTTGCACCTGACGTCTCGTTCAGAGGCAATTAGCTACGTATTGCTACTTATTGCAACATTTTTAAAATACGCAGTCAGCTACGAATTGGGCGTCAAAGTTGTTGGCCCGATCCACGGAGTTCTGTATCTAATCTTTGTCGCAGTTATCCTCAGCTGGTTTCGAAAACTAAATTGGAGCTTCAAGAGAGCAATTATCGCGATAGTTCTAGGCTCGGTGCCGGGAGGCGGCTTCCTAGTCGATCAGTGGATCACGAATAGCGCAACAAAACCTTCTTCGTAGCAGTTACTCCCCAATGAAGTTAGGGCTTCGTTTCTCAACAAATGCTGCGATGCCCTCTTGGCCATCGTGAGTCCCCATCGCCTTTGCAATAGTTACTCCTTCAAGTTCACCAGCTTCCTCAAGCGGACTATCAAAGCCGGCATAAACAATTTGTTTGGCGTGACCCAAAGCCCATGCAGGGCCATCAGCAAGAGTTTGAGCTAACTCAGCTGTCGCGGCATCTACCTCGTCGTCCGGAACGACACGATTAACAAGTCCCCAAGACTCAGCCTCTTGAGCCGAAAGCACCCGATTCGTGAGCGTCAGATCTAACATCCTTCGCACTCCAATGTGCCTAGCCACGAAATATGTCGAAGTTCCGTCTGGAGTAACGCCGGCATTCGTATACGCCATGGTGAACTTCGCCGATTCGCCAGCGACAACCAAATCAAACGAACTCACTATGGAAAGCCCGGCTCCCCCCGCTGCTCCATTTACGCCCGCTACAAACGGTTTAGGCATGCGATTCATTTTGTATATGCCGCCATGGAAATCGGTAAGCATGCCACTAGCTAGCTTGGGCAAGCCAGCACCAGCCTCATGAAACTCTTTGAGGTCGCCCCCAGCGTGAAAAACCTTCCCTGCCGCTGTCACCGAAACTGCCTTAACTCGGTCATCCCATTCGATTTCCAACATAATGTCGCGTAGATCACGGGAAAATTTCGGGTTTATCGTATTGGCACCGTCCGAACGAGCGAAACAAACATGAGCAACACCGTCGCGGACTTCGTACTTCATAGTTTCCAAATTCATTGCCTAATCCTTTCAGATTTATAGCTTTATGCACAGTTCAACGTTGAGCAGGCGAGAGGTCACGAGCAGCCTGAACCGGGTCAATATTTCCAAATGGCATGATCGATATGGCTGACGTTGTAACGCCCATGGCGTGATAGCGATCTATGTGTTCACGGCACGTCTGAGCATCGCCATGGACAATGAGTTGATCAACCACGTGGTCAGGGATGGCTTCCAAAGCTGCTTTGCGGTCGCCCGCCGCCCATGCTTTCCACATTCCATCAAGGTCCTCCGAACGGCCTAGCCATCGATGAAACTCAGCGTAAACCGGGACATTCAAATACGCGGCTATCGCTCTTTTCGCTCCTGCGCGTACAACATCGGCATCCGGGTTAGGACAGCAAAAGATTCGAGCCACTATCTCTTTCTCCGCCCCTCCCTCGTCGACATATGGTTTAACAGTGCTCACGTCGTCCGCCGATAGCCAATTAATTATCGCCCCGTCGCCGTCTCGACCAGCCAGACGCAACATTCCTTCTCTCAAAGCAGCAATCAAAATCGGTGGCTGTTCGGAGGGAACCCGCCTCAAGGTGAAACCATTGACTTCAAAGCCCTCATATTCCTCGGTCACTTTTTCTCCAGCTAAGGCCTTCCTCAAGAAATGAACCATGTCGCGAGTTCGCTTATACGGCTCGTTAAAAGCAATGCCATTCCAGTGCTCGACAATAACGTTTGAAGACGAACCAATACCCATCACGAATCGCCCGGGAGCCGCATCACACATCGACGCTATATTTTGCGCCATTAAAGCTGGACCACGGGTATACGCGGGAATAATCGCGACACCTAGGCGTAGCTCAGGAGCCCATTGTGATGCCAAAATCAACGGCGTGAAGCCGTCGGCGCCATCCGCCTCTGAACTCCACAAATCGGTGTACCCCAAATCGGCAAACTCCTTGTACAGGTCCTTCTGTTCGCCTAACGGAGTGTCAAAAGGGATAGTGATGCCATACCGATTACTCATCGAGTTAGCTCCTTACGTCGTTGTATCAATAACCTGACCTTACTCAGATCGGCTACCCCTATATGGGCTGGGTACCGCCGTAAAGCATCGGCAAGATGTCGTTGTCCCACCCCCAGTGCAGAGTGGGCCCATGACAGGACAGCTACGCCTAATAGAACTTTCAAACCAACGAGACGCTCGAGAAACACGAAAGCTGGATCATCAAACCCGCAACATAGGTAGAATTGGCATAGCAGCAGCGCGAGCCGCTCTCGCCACCGCCAAGCATTTTCCCGAAGTCGACTTGGATGCTGCATGAACAGCGGCCAAGACAACACGCTTTCCGTCCGACCTTAAACCTCCCGACTCAATTCCTCCTTTCATCAATAGAGGGCAAGCAAGATGGCTAAGGTGGTGGCATGTCAGACATCGTCATCGTTGAAGCTGTTCGTTCGCCAGTTGGTCGTCGCGGCGGAGAATTAAGCACTATCCATCCGTCAGACCTCTTGAGTGAAATCCAAAGTGCTCTTATAGAGCGCAGCGGGGTTGACCCGGCGACTATCGGCCAAGTAGTCGGTGGATGTGTAAGCCAAGCAGGTGAGCAAACAGCAAATATTGCGCGAACGGCTTGGCTGGGCGCCGGAATGCCCCTCTCCGTAGCAGCAACAACCGTCGATGCTCAATGCGGATCGAGCCAACAGGCTATTTCTCTCGCATATGGACTTGTTGCGTCAGGCGTCGTGGATAGCGCTGTCGGTTGTGGCGTTGAATCGATGACGAGAAACCCAATGGGCTCCTCATACAAAAAGGGTCAGCTAACAGCCACACCTCGCTATAAAGAGCACTACGAATACACAACCCAGTTCCAAGGCGCGGAACTTCTTGCCAAAAAGTGGAACATCTCTCGAGAAGAGTGCGACGAATTCGGACTAAGAAGCCAGGAGAACGCTGCGCGTGCCTGGAGCGAGGACCGGTTCGGCACTCAAATTGTTGAGGTCGACGTACCTGTGGTGGATGAAGAGGGTAAGCCGACCGGTGAGAAACGAAAAGTCTCAAAAGATGGAGGAATCCGACCGACGACGCTTGAGGCTCTAGCCCAACTAAGCCCGGTCATGGATGACGGCGTGCACACCGCAGGAGCCTCATCACAAATCAGTGACGGTAGCGGCGCAGTGCTCCTCATGACAGCGCAAAAAGCTGATGAACAAGGTCTGAAGCCACTCGGGCGAGTAATCGACACCTGTCTGGTAGGAAGCGATCCAGTTTTAATGTTGACCGGACCAATCGAGGCCACTCATCACCTTCTGGAGCGGAACAACATGTCGATGAGTGATATCGATGTTGTCGAAATTAACGAGGCCTTCGCATCTGTAGTCTTAGCGTGGGCTCGTGAAATGGGCCCTGACATGGATACGGTCAACCCCAACGGCGGAGCGATTGCTTTAGGGCACCCGCTGGGCGGGACTGGATCAATTTTGATGACTAAGGCTCTTCACGAGCTACACCGGTCAGACAAAGAATTTGGTCTCGTAACTATGTGTTGCGGCGGCGGACTAGGAACAGGAACGATTATTCAGCGCCTCTAGCAGAGACTGCAGCGAACAAACCGGTACTAGAAAGTTACGCGTCCGGCTAATTCAGACATCGGAGAGCCAGTTGCGCGTTCTCTCCATAACGGCAAAATTTGAAGCCATAGCTTCATATCGCCGCTCATCTTCAAATTACCTTTCATGTACTCAGATGCAGGGTCTGCTTCATGTAGAAACAGGGATGATGCCAGGTCATAGCTGAGAGTCAGTTCAAGGTCTCGACCTCGTCCAGATCCCAGGTACGCCTCTTCAATAACTCCGTCGTGAATCTTGATCGTCAACGAGATTTTCCCCGCCGGCCCATTTTCTATCTTCGTAACTATTAATCCGGAGATACTTGATCGAAAGGGATCCGAGCTGTTCGCCCATTCGGACACAAACTCTTCGCTTAGAAAATGCACTACCTAAGACCTACTAGCGGCTGCACGGATGCCTGCAAACAAGTCAGACTCTTGATCTTCGGTCGGGATTCTCGATCTCAGCAACATGTATTCCTCGAAAGGGTGAATAGCGTCCTGCACTTCATTCGGAAGACCGAACCAGAAGGGAGAATTAGGGTCGACCTGAGTCGCGTGGGCCAACAGAGCATTTCTTCTTATCGAGTTGTCGACCGGCACCATCGCAGCAATACGGTCATCTCGATCTTTTCCAGATAGCCATTTATCGTCATATGGTGAATCAAGCCCGCGATCAAGGAAAGCTTGGTGCGTCAAAAGCAGCCGTTGCTTAGACCAAATCGGGGCGTAAAGCTTTGAGGGCTCAAAGGGCTCACCTGCTTGCGGGTACCATTCCGGGTCTCCTGCGCGTTCGTACGCGGGAATGCTTATAGCAGTAACTTGCAGATGGTCGGGATGAGGGTAACGATTCTGAACTTCAGGGTAAGTCATAATGACTTGAGGACGAACACGTCGAATAATTCGGACAAGCTTTTCCACCGCCTCGTCCAAGTCCGCATTAGCGAAGGCCTCTTCGTGGTCATTTGCTTCGCTCTCAGGCATCCCTGAATCCCGATATCCGAGCATGATGACTTCGTCATAGCCGATGATGCCCGCTGCAGTATCCAGTTCAGAGCGTCTTACTGCTGCGAGGTTCTGACGGACCTCTTCCTTATCCATGGCAGGGTTAAGGATGTCACCCGCTTCGCCCCCAGTGCAGCAAACAAGAGTTGTCCTGATGCCCTGAGACGAATAAAGGTTTACCGTGCCCGCGCCTTTCGAAGATTCATCATCAGGATGGGCGTGAACGGCGAGAAGGGACAGCGACATCAGGGCCAAGCTAGCAATCGATCTACTTCATTTGTTGCTTAAGGCGTCAGAATTAGCTGGCCGGTCTTAGGTCAACCATTCCAGTCTCTTCATCAACAGCCACTGAGTATCCGCATAGCGCCGCGAAGCGCTCCCTGCCTTCCTCAGGACCTGACGCGAGTAATTCGTCGCCAGCTCGCAGAGTTACCGATTTGCGCGGGTTGTATATATATCCGGATGCTCGACGAATGGCCAGAACGTGGTAGCCCGGATCAACGGCTAGGCCCAGTGATCCGAGAGTAACGTCTTCAGCTACTGAGTAAGGCGCAACCGGCACTTGGACGACCACGTCGTCGGTGTCACCAAGAGCAAGGGCAAGCACAGGGTGCACATCCTCTTGGTCGAGAACCAGAGAAACAATCTGCAGAGCTTGATCACCAATATCTTCTGCCGCTTCCGCAAGATGCAGCAATCCTCGAAGCTGCGATGGGTCGACGTCGTCGGCAGCAGCTCTCAGCACCCATGTCTGTAACGACACTTTCATTCCATCTAGCCGCTCTTCAAGCGAACGTACTTCTCGAGCCAATGACAGGTCCTGAAGGACTAACGCCGAGTAGGCGAGTCCTATGGACGTTTCGGAGATATTTTTCATTTCAACCAATGTGTCGACAGCACGATCTAAGTCCGTCAACAGGTTCGGTGTATCCACTTGGGGGGGCACCCAGGGCGGTGCCGCCGCCAACTCTCGAAGTCTTATTATCCCCGCCGGCTCGCCTCTCATAAATAACGCATCACCGGGTTCAACTATTTCATCGCCATCAACGTCAGTAAGCCAACGGCGACCTCGTTGTATAGCTACTACGCGCATTCCCACAACGACCGGTAATTCCATACCTGAGAGAGGCCGGTTGGCTAAGTGGCTACCGTCGGCCACTACTAAGCGATGCGACACTTCTGCGGCCTGAGCTAAATCGACTACAAGGGCCCTTGGAATTCCAATATTACGGAGAACTATCTTTGCTATATCAACAGCGGCATTAGCAATTTGTTCTATAGATGAGACGACTTGTAAGACTGAACTCATGCCGTCCACTTCGCGCGGATGTCGCACTGCAAGCATTGCTAGTGATCTCATCTCATGAACTAAATCCGACATCTCCTTCTCTAGTTCAAGAACGGACTCTGCCATGCCTTCGTCGTCGAAGTACAAGGCGGCGTAGGCAAGGTCAACCATCAATTCCGAGGCATCTTTGGACTCGGCTAAGAGCGTTTTGAGATTTCTTGGTTTGTCATCCATGACGTGTCCCACAGGCTAGGCAATAGAAACGGGGAGCAAAGACCAAACTAGCTAGTTCGAGAAAAACTGCCCGAATGCCTCTACTTACTTTTTCAGTCATGACAGACCAACCCATCCAATCGTTAGAACTATGGCCGCAGCGCCTCCAAGATCGACTGAGCTTGTTACCAGTGGCATTCCATAGGTGTCTGGATCCACACCTGCTCTTACCGCTAAAGCCGTTCCATAATAAGCGATAGCGCCAGCAAGCAAAGTTGCTAGAGCCCCACCCAGCACGGAAATCGAAACTAAAGACGCAACACCTGGAGACGCAAAACCAAAAACTTGACTAGTTAGCTGAGCCAAAAACCCATTGAGCAATAAGACAGGCACAGCTATCAGTAGCGCCGCTATGAAGTCCCGCCGGGCGAGACGGCCGGGGACAGCGACAGGCTCGATTACCCCCAAATGGAATTTAGAAGACATACGGGCCGACAAAATTCCACCAATCGCCCCCGCCGTACCTAAACAAGAGGGAACAAGAATTAACATTGCACGATTCTCAGCGAACGCCGCCAATTCGTGCTCTATAACGACACCAGCGATCACCAAGACAATTCCGGTAGCAAGCAAAATCGGGAGCGATTCCCAAAGAATTAGACGGACCAAACTGAGTCGACTCTGGCGCACCCATCCCAAACTTACAAGCGTCGCAACAATCACGATTGCCGAGAGAACGACCGTGAAATTGCTCATTTCTAGGAGCAAACTAGCTACCAGAAGCGCCGGCAAGGTTACGACGTCACCGACAGCGGAAACCAGCGGAGCATTCACATCATCTAGATCCCACCCTCGTTCGGCCGATCGCGCAGCAAGGGCGAGTGTTACCGCTATCAAAACAATGAATGACAGCAGCGAGCCAATCACCGACATAACAATTAGGTCCGAGATAGCTATTACCGAACTGAGACCAAAGATCGGAGCCAGAACTTTCGTCAGAACGGCAAGAACCAAAGCGGTAACCAACGAGAGGCTTGCAGCCGCTATGGCGTTCTGGATTACAAGAGAATCATTTCGTCGAGACATCCGAAATGTTCCTGCGTGAATAGAGGTAGCTAGGCGACTGCCCAGCGCGCCGAAAATGTTCCCACGCATACCTATGGCAGCTGGAATCAAGACAAGCAACCCCGGATTACGCTCTAAAGTTCCGGTCATCCCAGCCAGAAATCCACCAGCTACGACCGCTGTAAGACTGCTAAAAGTCAGTGCAACCAAACTCTGCCGCATCCCAACACTGTCGGGCCCGAGCACACTGCGGCTTCGCCCGAATTGACGGCCTCGAAAACGCGTTTCTCCCTTCCGATCGCGGCTACTTGGCCACAACGATCTGGGGAAAGTCGCCATACACCTAGGGTGGCACCTAGTAGCCCTGCCAGAGGGTCTCCTTTTAACTTACTTTTCGAAAAGTTAAATTGACGTGCCGGCTAGTCTTTTCATCGCTGCAACCAGCTGGGCAGGTCCGAGGTTTCCACTGAGCCGAAAGGCCACTGTTCCGTCAGCCTCAATGAATACAAAATAAGGGACCGATGACGCACCGAATGCATCCGCTAACGCCAGAGAATCCGTGTCGGCTATAACCGGGAACCGCCAACCCTCCGATGTAAACCAATCACGGGGAGGATGATTGCCTCGTTCTTTGGCCTCGAACGTCGAGACGGCGATTAGATCCACATTGGCCGGTAACTTATTCGCAAGTAACCACTCCGTTAGCGACGCAACTTCGCTCTGACAGTGCGGACACCAGTGAGCAAAAAACGCAACCACCAGAGGTTGACCAATTGGGGCCACGTTGACCACTTCTCCAGTCAACAGGTCTCTACCTGTTGCTGAAGGCGCCATGAGACCCTCAGCAGGGTCGTACTCAGATCCCTCAAAGGGCGTTAGCGATACTCCCTGCACAGTGGATTCATTCCCCTTATCGGGCAAATCCGAGACAGATTCATCGCTACTACTTCCACGACAAGCGCCAGCAACCAACATAGAAACAGCCAAGGCCGGAATTAACCAACGGATCACAAACTTGAAGCTAACCAACGGGAGCCGTCAATCCTGAGTTCGCGTAAATTTCCACTCACCAATCGTGTCAGCCTCACGAGGCAGAATGACGCCAATTTGACGCGAAAGAGCAAGCAAATCTCCCTCACGCGACCAAATTTCGCCCGATTCGTCTAAGAATCCATTACGACCCGAAAGTTGTCTGAAAACTGATGCACAAAAGCTGTCATCGGCCAACTCTAATTTGCCGGGATCAACTCGAAATTGAACGGTTAATTCCACAGTAGGAGTGTGAACCGGTAAGTCGGTGTGAATCATTATCGCCGGAACCCACGAATCGGCCATAGCAGTCAATATCGCTGCATCGTAGGGTTCCGGCTCGCTCAACCGGCACCAACCTCCCACTTCATAGGCGCCCGCAATTGTTGAAGTCTCAGAATGTCCTGGGACGCCAACGCCCCATAGCTGTTCCCATCTTTGTCGGAGCGGAACAAGTGGACTTTCGCTTGCCATTGTCCACGTTTCATCGATACTCGGCAAAGCAGGGAAATCGCGTTGCTCCCATGGCTGAAGGGAGTCTTCTAAGTCTCCAACCGCTACAAGGGCTATCGCTATTGGACGTGCTTTCTGCGTCATCCTCACCGATGCAAAGCCAGCTATCCGGCCCAACTTTTCAACCGTCACTTCTATATCTACATTTCCTTCACCAGGAGCCGACAAGAAATGGGTCGAAATCGTACGAACGGTTCTCTCAACCCCTAGGCACTGTTGAGCAGCTCTGAGACAAAGAGCTGCAATTATCCCGCCATTTGGCCCGTTTACCACCCACCATGATTGATCGAACCCGGCCGTGAATCTGCCGTCTGCGACCTCATTCATTGCCATTGCTTTCGAGAATTTCATGTAGTTCTTTCCGCGTGAGTATCTGAACTTTCAATATAAAAACTCTGCAGACTTTAGGTGCAGTCCGCGCCGTTGCGCCGGCACAAGTGGCACAATTCATCTGTGGAAATCAAACAACTCAAATCTACAAACGGTTTTGTAATCTATGACTTGCCGGGCGCTGACACCTATGTCGGGCCAACACGACTGGGAGCGAAGCTTGCTCCGGGCAACGCAGAAATGCTCGTTCGCCACCAAACCTACGTGTTCGGTCTACTCGAGGAGCAAAAAAGTGGCGCAACTATTGGACTAAAAGTAGACCCAGACGACACTGAAGCGGCAGTGGCAGCCGTTGCTGAAGAGATGCTCGACGATTTCGAATCGCAAAGTTTCCTCACTAGCCCGGGCCTGAGACTCAATCGGAACTCTCTCGAACCTGTTCTTCGCTACGACAAGCGAAATTCGTTGACGCTTGCCGATCGTGACGGCGTCTCATTCGAAGAAGAACTTTTAGGGCTTGGAGCGGCAACGGCAGCCGCCCTTGCAGTCAAACCAACTAACGACTGGAAAGTCGCCATTGAAGGCTTCAACCAAGTCGGCTTATCAGTCGCTCGCGAGGTTGAGCGCCTCGGCGGTCATGTGGAGAGGATTGCAACGAGTAAGGGATGCGTCACAGGTCAATTCGATAGTTCAACACTGGCCGACGCTTGGATGGATTCAGGTGTTAACTGCATCGAAAAACTAGGCGCACCAGGCAAACCTTGGGATGTTTGGAAGGCCGATGTCGACGCAATATTTGTTGGGTCAAAACCTGGAGCCATCTCGGGGGAAGGCGCTAACGGGGTCGCCACCACGCCTGTGATCGCTACATCACCGGCAGCTATTTCTTCAAAAGCATTAGCTACTCTTCGCAGAAATGGTGCTCCTGCTATCTCAGACTTCTTGACCGGTGTCGGACCCGCTTTGGTCTGGTGGGCTTCCTCCGAAGTCGATGCTGAGGAGTTACGCGCTACGACAGTTAACACCGTTACCCACCTACTCGAAGAGATTGATGGACATGAAGATGGAGCATTTATGGCCGCGTGTTACAAAGCGGAAGCTTTCATTGAAAGTTGGCAGGAGACCCGTCCATTTGGTCGTCCGCTGGGATAGCACCCCCGCCATCTAACGAAAATCTCGGCTGGGGATACTTGTTAGAAGATCGAGTTTCTCAACTCGTTCAGCGATTACATTCACAGCGAGTCCATGCCGTTCAAGTCGGCCCTTAACCATCAAAGCTGACTCCGTGCGAAGAATGGACCGGAAACGCAGCCAGCACCCATTGGAGACTATGACATTAATAAGACCAGTCTCATCTTCAAGATTGATGAATACAGTTCCCGAGGCTGTTGTTGGGCGTTGTCGATGGGTTACAACACCTGCGACTTTTACTTTGCCAATCTCGCAAACCAAAAGATCACTCGCAGTGAAAATGCCTTTATCTCGCAACTCTTCTCTAAGAAAAAGGGTCGGATGTCCATCTGGAGCAATCCCAGTTGCCCACAAGTCAGAAACTGCCTCGTCTTGTAACGACATTCCAGGCAGCGCAGGTGGCAAAGCTCCGGTAACTATGCCCTGAAGCCGGTCCGGACGGGATTGCGCAACAGCTCCTACGGCCCACAACGCGTCACGTCGTTCAAAGCCAAGACATTTAAAAGCGCCTGCTGTCGCCAATGCTTCCAATTGCTTTTCAGAGATAGATGTTTGTCTTGAGAGCTGCTCCAAATCCTCATATGGTCCTGCGGCTGCAATTTCAAGAGCTAAATCGGAGCTAAGACCTCTAACAGATGTAAAGCCCAGACGTACCGCTGCGTTACCTACCGAATCTTTACAGAATTCAAGTCTCGACTTATCTGCCGACAAATTTAGATCCGGAGTTAAGACTTTTACTCCATGACGTCTGGCGTCTTGAACCAAAGAATGCGGCGAATAGAACCCCATGGGTTGAGAGTTAATTAGAGACGCGCAGAAAGCTGCTGGGTAGTGATACTTGATCCAAGATGAGGCGTACACCAAGTGAGCAAATGAAACAGAATGACTCTCGGGAAACCCGTAGTTGGCGAAAGCAACCATTTTGTTCCAAATTTGATCAGCAACTTCTCCAATAACTCCCCGTTCTGCCATCCCTTCATAGAATCGGAACCGAAGACGATTCATACGTTCTCGAGATCGTTTAGATCCCATTGCCTGACGTAATTCATCAGCTTCTGCCGGTTGAAAGCCCGCTACGTCAATCGCCATCTGCATTAACTGCTCTTGGAAGAGCGGAACACCTAGAGTTTTTGACAGAGCAGGCTCTAACAGCGGATGAAGGTATGTAACCGCTTCTTCCCCGTTGCGGCGCCGTATGTAGGGGTGCACAGACCCGCCTTGGATAGGACCCGGCCGGATAAGCGCAACTTCAACAACCAAGTCATAGAAACACCGAGGTTTCAGTCTCGGAAGAGTCGCCATTTGCGCTCGCGACTCAACTTGGAACACACCAATCGAATCAGCTCGGCACAGCATCTCGTACACATCATCCTCTTGCGGCAATGCCCCGAGGTCAACCTCCACGCCATGCGTTTCGGCAATTAAATCGACAGCAACGTGTAACGCTGAGAGCATCCCCAAGCCAAGTAAATCAAATTTGACTAAACCAACTGCAGCACAGTCATCTTTATCCCACTGCAATACAGACCGATCAGTTTTGCTAGCCCACTCAACGGGACACACCTCAACCACTGGACGATCACAAATAACCATTCCGCCAGAGTGAATACCTAGATGACGCGGAGCTCTTTCGATTGCAGAAGCTAAACGTGCAACATCTGGTGGCAATAAATCTTCACCCTGATTACTTAATTTCTTCTGAGACCTCACTGACTGGTGTCGGTCAATTGACTTAGCCCAAGCATCCTGCTGCCCTGAGTCGTACCCCAAGGCACGAGAGGCATCGCGGATCGCAGATCGAGTTCGGTATGTGATCACATTGGCTACCTGCGCAGTGTGTTCTCTTCCATAACGCTCGAACACATACTGAATAACTTCCTCGCGCCTCCCACTCTCAATATCAAGGTCGATGTCAGGAGGCCCCTCGCGCTCTGGCGAAAGAAATCGCTCAAATAACAGCCCAAGAGAAACAGCATCAACATTGGTGATACCGAGAGCAAAACAAACAGCAGAGTTAGCAGCCGAACCCCGACCTTGACAAAAGATGTCGCGACTACGACAGAATGAGACAATGTCCCAAACAACAAGAAAGTAACCGGGAAAACCTAGCTGTTCGATAAGCCCAAGCTCGTAGTCAATCTGTTGCCAAGCACCAGCGATCTTCTCCGCAGAGCGCAACCCATAGCGTCCTCGGGCTCCCTCATCAACTACTCGACGCAAATACGCCATTTCATCTAAGCCACTTGGGCATGGGTATGGGGGAAGTCTCGGAGCAACTAAAGACAAATCAAAAGCACAATCAAGTCCTAATTCGCTTGCAGTCTCAACTACACCTGGATACCGAGAAAACCATTGCCTTTGTTCAACCCCTGACCGGAGGTGGGCAGAGCCGTTAGCAGGAAGCCACCCATCTATCTGGTCAAGTGATCGGCGGCTTCGAATCGCCGCCATAGCTCGCGCCAAGTAACGCTGCGCAGGAACTGCATAGTGAACGACGTTTGTGCAGAGGAGACCAACATTGTGTTGCGTCGCCAGCGCAGCTAAAGAATCATTCCGAGCATCATCTTCCGGTTCCCCGTGACTCCAAAGTTCGACAAAAACATTTTCATTGCCTGCAGCTTCCGCTAAAAGCTGCAGTTCTCTTGCAGCAGCTGACTTCCCATTAGCTTGAAGCGCATCGGGCACAATGCCTCGACGACCGGCAGTCAGAATTGCCCAGTCACCTCTATGGCAGTCCAGTGCTTCTAGTAACTCAAAAGTAGATAGACGAGGCGAATTCTTTTTCCCTGCAATTTGACTCCGAGAAAGCAAAGCAGATAGCGACGCGTAACCCGAAGGGTTTCGAGCCAACAAAATCAAGCGCTTCCCAACTGGATCGGCAGAACCTACCCGAGAAGAATTTACAGGGCTTGTAACAGCACCAAAACTTTCCGCTACCTCCCATGCATCTAGTGTGACTTCTGCACCAAAAACAGTCGGCATTCCTACCCGTCGCGCACAGTCGGCAAATCGAACGGCTCCGTAAAAACCGCCATGATCAGTCAGAGCTATCGCATCAAGCTCCAACCGCGCTGCTTCATTAACTAATTCTTCAGGACTTGAAGCGCCATCAAGGAAACTGAAATGAGAGTGCACATGTAGCTCAGCGTATGGAACCGAATTGGGAGCATTCCCTCCTCCTCCTTTAATAGGGTGCTCAGGTATCTCGCTACGAACTTGTCTTCCAACGCTGTCGCCGTTGGAACCTCCATTAGGGTTGCTCTTCTGATCAGAGAGTTGGCGTTCCAACTCTTTCCAAGGCATAGCCGGATTACTAAATCCCATCTTCCCATGATCGAACATATGTTCGCTCAATGTCAAGAACGGTCGCCTCGTTCCGGCTACCTTCTATTTATGCAAAATGAAATCCCCGATGGAGTGGCCCTCGCAGAATTAGTGAGCAGTGGCCAAGCCTCTCCTCTCGAACTTGCAGAAGAGGCAATCGCTCGAGTTGATCAAGTCAACCCAAAGCTAAACGCGATAATTCATCGGTTCGACGAGCAAGCATTAGCTCAGGCGAAAGCGATGGAAGCTGAAGTGCCCCCATCGACCGCAGCATTTTGGGGTGTGCCTTTCCTAACAAAAGATCTAACCGTAATGACGGAAGGTGACCCTTACCATGCCGGGAACACCGCACTACGAGATGAAAATTATCGAGCGGGGCACACAACCCACTTGGCAACTATGTTCGAGGAACTCGGTTTAATCAATTTGGGGCGGACAAATACTCCAGAGTTTGGTCTAACAGTTACCACGGAACCGGTCGCTCACGGTGAGTCCAGAAATCCATGGCATCTTGGATATTCGACCGGCGGCTCAAGCGGAGGGTCAGCAGCGGCCGTTGCGGCAGGGATTGTCCCTTTGGCTCACGCTAACGACGGGGGCGGTTCGATCCGAGTACCCGCATCCGAATGCGGTCTAGTCGGACTAAAACCCAGTCGGGGTAGAGTTTCATTTGGCCCGAAACTCGGGGAATATTGGGCTGGTGCTTGTATTGATGGCGTCGTTAGCCGAACAGTGCGCGACACCGCTCGCGCACTCGATGGAATTTCCCGCCCTTGGCCAGGAGATCCATATTGGGCCCCAGAACCACCGATGACCTTTGAGGAGTCAATCAAGCTGCTACCCAAAGAACTCAAGGTAGGGGTAGTAACTAATTCTCCGTGGGGACCTGTGCACGCAAACTGCGTCACAGCAGTCGAAAGAACAGCAAAGCTACTCGAAGATTTTGGATACCTTGTAGAGCCCAGTTCTCCCAAAAGTATTTTTGATGAAGACTTATTTCACCATTTCCGAGTCGTATTAGCTTCCAACGAAGCGTTTACTGTCGAAAAGCTCGGCAAAGAAATCGGGCGACCCTTCACAGCTTCAGACATGGAGGGAGATACACGTGCGCTAATAGATCTCGGCAAAACATTTTCTACATCCGACTACTTAAATTCTGTTCAGTGGTTTCATCTTTATGGTCGCCGCATGGCCGAATGGTGGACTAAATACGATCTACTACTGACGCCAGTGCTAGCTGAGCCTCCCCCACTGCTCGGAGAGCTAAGAGACCCAACGTCCGGAACCAAACGGATCCGTGATTTGCTTCTGTTCACAGTCCAATTCAATATCACTGGCCAACCGGCTATATCACTCCCGATGGAAATGAGCGATAACGGTTTACCGGTAGGAATTCAAATCATCGGAGCAATGCATTCAGAATCCCTACTGCTTCAAGTAGGGCAACAACTTCAAGATGCAACAGCGTGGCACAGGCGATTTCCTACTCTGTGGGCTCGCTAAAGTTACTGATAGAACATTTAGAGGTTCTAACTAAGGAATAATTTTTTGAAGCGCCGCCCTCTAGCTGACCGTGCCCTCGTAGGCCGGGCATTGAAAACAGAAATCCGTTCCGGCTTTAACGTTAGTGATCCCGAGTTGGTGCCTCGCCAGAGAAGAGAACTTGTTGCACGATGCGCTGTCTGTGCTGCCGGCTTTGTTTTAGCTGCAGCGTGGGGAACACTAATCCCATTAACCCTGTCGCTTTTCAGTGGATGGGACCATTTTGCACGCCGTCAACGGTCAGTGTTAGTTGCAACCGAATCGGGACTTCATCTCGTAAGAATAAGGGGCCAAAAAGCCCGACTAATTACTGACTGGCCGTTAGACGCGGAGGCACGTTTGGTTCTAAATCCAGGCAAACCGGAGGTACCTCTCCAACTTCCAGGTTGGTCAGGAGTAATTCACGGAGCAGACATCGAGAGAGCAGAGAGAACAATTCGCGATGGGGGCGGAGAACCAGTTCGAGTCATTCAAGAGGACTAAAAACGATCTCTCACCGATGAGGCCGCTGCATTTACATCTTCAGTTACCAAGATCGCGTCCATGCCCATCGCCTTTGCCGCCGCAACATTTTCAATGTGATCGTCAAGAAAAAGACAATCAACAGGACTCAAGTTAAGTCTCTCGCACGCAAGTAGATAGATCTCCTGATCCGGCTTCCGGACACCCACTTCGCAGGAGTCAACCACTACATCAAATGAATCGACAGGGACCTTTGCTCGCCAGTGACTCCACTCTCTGATGTTGTTCGTCAAAATAGCTGTATCGATTCCACTGGCTCTTACCTCATCAGACAGGTCAATCATCACGTCGACAGGATTTGTCCGAGCAAAGAGGTCAAAATCGGAAGTTTCGATCCCTCTAGCTTTATGTTCTGGTGGCAGGTCGTTTACAAAGATTTTTCGCATCTCACTCATAAATTCGGAGAGCGCCAGCCGTCCACATTCGACATCATGCCAAAGGGGCGGCTTTTGGTCATGTGACGCCGATTGAGAATATTGGCCAAATATTTTTATCAATAGATCAAACGGGATATCCCAATCTTCTGCCCAACTGATCACTGCCAAAAAGGGGGATTCCACCAAGACACCGCCTACATCAAAAATAACCGCCTTGGGATTCATCAAGCCAAAGCTAGCTAGATCCTGCGACCGTCTTGCGCGATCTGTAGGGTCGTCGTTGTGAGACTTCTCAGCTTTATTGCCAACACTGAACCTGCGTTCGGAATAGCGACCGACGAAGGCGTAATTGATCTACGACACAGAGTGCCCTCACTCGAGCTGGGTGAAGCTTTGGGCAACCTCGAAGGAATCGAAAGATTTATCGATGAGAGCCCTGATTATTCCTGGGATTCAATTTCTTTCGATTTGCCGATTCCCAATCAGCGACGGCTCTTATGCGCAGGCTTGAATTACCACAAGAAATACCCATTGGGCGGCGAAGTAAAGACCCCTAAGCAACCCGTTTATTTCAACAAACCGCCAGGATCACTCGTGCCTCATGGAGCCAACTTGGTAAGACCTCTCGCCTCCAATCAGTTGGACTACGAAGTCGAACTCGCTCTAGTGATCGGCAAGGCCGGAAGACACATTCCAGAGGATCGGGCACTTCAGCACATCGCTGGTTACACAATTCTCAACGACGGCTCGGTTCGCGACTGGCAAAGGCACGGGGTCGCTGCCGGGAAGAACTTTCACCATTCTGGCTCGTGTGGGCCTTGGATAGTGACTAACCACTCAATTTCCGACCCCTCTTCCCTTACAGTAATCACGCGGGTGAACGGCGAGGAGCGCCAGCGGGCAGGTACCGACGAGATGATTTTTAGCCCATCAGAATTAATTGCTTACATATCGAGAATAATGCCCCTAGAGCCCGGCGATATTATCGCTACAGGCTCACCTGAAGGCACGGGTGGATCCTTAGATCCACAAGTATGGTTAAGCGAAGGCGACTCAATCGAATTCGAAATATCCGAGATCGGAATCTTGAAGAATACAGTCATCGATGAACAGATGTAGACGCGCGATACCCCAAGAGAGCTTTGAGTAGGTACCTTAGATCGACAACGTCAATGAAGGAATTTTGACCTGTCTCTTTCCCTGAAAAGTCTCGCTGCAGCAATGGCGGTTTTGCTGGCAGGCGCAGTGCTCGCAGTCCCCCCTGCTAGCGGGGCCGGGAAAAGCAGCGCTCAACTCCGCAAAGAAAAAGCCGCCCTTGAGCAGGAAGTTAACGAACTCCGAAAGGAGCGTGACGCTTTCCAGACCGAGATTTTGAATCAAGCTCGCGTTGTGGATACGGCCACAGCAGAAGTGTCAGAGGTCGAGCAAGCGCTCGCCGATTTAGAAATATTGGTAGCTGAGCAGAGAGACGACCTCAACAGGGCGGAAGAATCTTTGCGAGGTGCGGAGCAAGCCGTATCCGCCGCAGAGCGCAAATCAGACGAGATTGCTGAACAACAGGCAACGCTGACCAGTCAAGTGAACGATTTAGCTCTTCAAACTTATATTGGCCGGGATTCGACAGTGGAAGGCTCTTTCGGTCTCGCTCGGACTGGGGACATCTACAAAGCCGCTCGAGTTCAAACGTTGATAGGCGCGGCCTTTGGTGATCTCAATAACACTTCAGATGAGTTACGCGCGCTCCAAATAGACACCTTGGTGGCAACTAAAGCGCTTAACGAAGCAGTCAATCTTAGAGAATTGCTGAGAATTGAAGCGGAAGCCCAGCTTGAGCAATTACTGGAAGCGGTCGGCTTGCAAGCCCAAATGGTTTTCGAAGCAGAGAGCCGGCTTGAAGCACGTTTATATGAGGCAGCTGCCCTAGCTGAACTAGATGCCGAAATGGCTAGTCAAATTGAAGCTGAGCAAACCAATCTGGCGAGAGTTGTGCAGGCCGAGAAAGCGAAACGAGCCCAAGAAGAGCGCCTGCGCAGAGAAGCTGAACGAAAACGTCGCGAAGCGGAGGAGGCGCGTAGAAGGCAGCTTCTCGGCATCGCTGATGCACCCACATCTATTAATTTCGACAGGTCAGAACTAACGACGGTCTGGGGAATTCGTGTTCATGAATCGATTGCAGACAAGCTGCTGGCGCTACTGCAACACGCGTCCCGGGACGGCATTCGCCTTGGCGGCGGCGGATATCGCAGTTCCCAGTCGCAAATAAATTTGCGAAGAGCGCACTGCGGCACAAGCAACTGGGCTATCTATAGCAAACCCTCCTATCAATGTCGACCTCCAACCGCTCGTCCCGGAGCTTCAATGCATGAGCGGGGTCTAGCAATTGACTTCACTCAAAACGGTCGCGCTTTATGGAGCAATACCTCCGGTTATCGATGGTTAAAGCGAAACGCTTCAAAGTATGGCTTCAAAAACTTGCCAAGCGAGCCCTGGCATTGGTCGACAAATGGACGATAGGCACGTGTGGCGTCAATCATAAGATGCCTCAAGCCACCAACTACCGCCTCGAAGAACACAAAGATACCCAGCTCCATTCTCAAGCAGAAATTGGAATCTTGCTCGTCGATCTTTTCCAATAGGATCCCACCACCTCTCGTCAACAAGCCAAGGCCCAGACCATGCCTTTATCAAATGTGATCCCAGAGAATCACTGCGGAGACGCGCCGGCTCTCCACTGAGCAATCCGCGACCATTGACTCGCACTTCACAACCTTCAAGATCAATGACTTGCAGCAACTCCGCATGACCTAACACGAGTACAGGCAATGGAGCTGGAAGCCGACCCGGCCATGGTGCATTTGTGTACTCAGATAACGCTATTTGTCTGTCTGGAATAAACCCGGCAGACGATAAAGGCACTCGCTGTTCAATATCACCAGATCGTCGCCCTTTGCCGTGTTGAGCTACCGTCACCGAATCAATCCCCAGAATTTCTTGGACGCGGGTAAACGATCGAATCGCTTGTTCGTCATTTGAAGTTTGTTTACCCCAAAATTCAAGCTGATAGCCATCGTCTCGAATTACCTCTTCCGCCACTAAGCGAACTAACGACAAAGGCCCGGTGGGAGGGGCACTTGACCGGTACCAACCCTCAAGTTGCCAGCGAACTCTGTCAGTTATATCCGCCGAAGTGAACCGGTATTCATGACGCCAAAAACGGCTTGAAAGTTCACCATGTTCCGACTCCACTTCAATCAAAATCTGCCTGCATGCAGTACCCGTGCAGTACAAATCTTGACAAATCTGGTCAGCTAATGACTTAGCAGAAAACAAAACCGTATCAATGCGGTTAGCAGGAGGGTCGATTTCGTGTTCTTCCATAAGCACACCAGAAACGGTTTCTATTGATGATTTTTCAAAATCAACTCCTTGAGCCAGCTGTTGCGCCAAAACACCTGGCTTACCAAATCTCGCTAATAATTCTTCACTTGGGAGAGCAACTAGATCTCCAAGAGTCTCTATTCCAAGCCGCTGCAACACGCTAATAAGCTCAACAGATTTTGCTAAAGCCGAGTCAAGTCTTAAAAGATGTAAAGAAAACGGAGCGAGGAAATCAGCATTTCCCCCGGTCTCAACAATATGAATATTTGACTCCACATTCGAACTCGCTGCTATTAACGCAGCAAAGTAACTATCAGCTACTCCAATCCGAAATTGAGATGTAGCTACATTTTTATCCACACCAAATGTTGCAGATAGCGCTTCAGCAATACGCTCTCCGACGAGACCTGCTAGGAGTTCATCTCCACCGAAGTAACGAGAGGGCCCTCGTGTAGGAAAAGAACATTGGCCACTAACCGTAATTTCTATCCGAGGGGTTATCGATTCAAGAACGACGACAAGGGCATTAAAACTAGCCACACTGGATTCCTCATCATGCTCGGTTATCTCCACGCTAGGACAAAGCCTTTGCGCCTCTCGACGTTGGATACCTAGTTGTATTCCGCATTGAATTGCACGCGGAGTCGCATCGATAACCAAATTTTTATCTACAACAACCGCTACCTGATTGAGGTCAACTCCCGAAGAGATAATTTGCCAACGAGGAATGCTCAGAAATAAAGCTCGGGAATTCAAAGGGACACTCGGATAGGGCGACTAGCTAGCCTGAGGCACATCTTCATCAAAATGCTGTAGACCTCCTTGCTTTCTGACATCTCGAGAAGCAACCGGGTCTACTTGCAAAAAACTTTGCTTAATAGCACTTAACTGACCTTGCTCATCGGGCAAGTAAAAGAGGCGCCGATGAGAGTTCGAGGTAACACCTCGGTGTACAGCTTCTACTTCTAACCTACGAGACGTTAAACGCCCGTTACCGTGCCCAATACCTGACCATGAAGCTCGAAGAATCTTCAAAGAAAAACTAGGACGCAAGTTATAACCTCGAGCATCCCCAACGGTAATGATTGATGTGCCTTTGCTACGCATACGCGCAGCAATTTTTCGTCCATGATCACTCCGTATTTTGGTATTCGAACCAATCAAAATAAGAGCTACTGACCCCGTCAAGGCCTGTACTACCTCTGCTGCATGATCTTGCGGATGGTCTACAAACACCCATCTAGAAAGATCAACACCCAAGTGAGAAACTGCCTGCGAACTCAAACCCGGAAGGCCGACAACAGCCGTCCATTTAGAAGACTGAGACACCGCAATAGTCAATGCAGCAGCAAAAGTAGTCTCAGCCTCTCCCCTGACCTCAACGGTAGACCCTTGATGTATACCACCATCTCGAAAGAGGCCAGCTAGTTCTTCGATTACAGGGAAGATTCGGTTATGCGCGAGCACAGAAGGAGTGGAAATCTGATGCAAGTCATTTTTCGAAATACTTGGGGTAGGCGTGATTTGCATCCCGCAACCTTAACCGAACATACGTTCGATTAAAACCTGCTTTGAGGCGTCAAGCTATATCTCGTAGTGAGCAAACAAGCCAGCAATAATATCGACGATACCTTCAGATGTATAACCCTTGGAAAGATCAACAGTTGCGACATTGCCGTGAACGTGAAGATAATCAATCCCTCCGCGAGCAAATAACCGCGACGCTAAGACATCCGCTGGATCCTCATCACTGAGCGCATCTTCTGCACCGTGATAGTAGCGATGCCCCATGCCAGTCAGGGGACGGTTCGTTTCAAAACGAATTGTCCCGGGACTAGAAGGTGAAATTTTCTCCGCAACTCGAACAGGTTGGCCCATGAGTAGGAAGATTAGTCGTGTTAGCGGCTAATTTAAGAATATATTTGCTACTTCTGGATGATCTTGGAGCTTTCCTATGCCTGAAATGACTGAAGAACAATTCAAAGCGGAGGCCTCTGAATTTCTTGAGGCCAACATGTCACGTAAAGCCGAACAGAAAACCTTTGTTTGGGGAGAAGGACCCGACAACGCCGCCATGTTCGAAGAAGTAGATAGAGAGAAAGAACGGCAGGATCTTGAAGCAGCAAAAGAGTGGCGCGCTAAAAAATTCGACGCCGGGTTCGGATGGATTTCTGGTCCAACGGAAATTGGAGGAGGAGGCCATCCACGTCGATTCGAGCGTGTTTGGGCAAGTCTGGAAAGCCAATTTGATGTTCCCGATGGTGGCTTCTTTGGTATCGGCCTCGGAATGGTCGCACCAACAATTCTTGCCCACGGACAACCTGAAGTAGCAGCAGATCTCCTACCGAAGATGTATCGCGCCGATCTAATTTCTTGCCAGCTGTTCTCAGAACCAGGAGCTGGATCAGATCTTGCGAGCCTGCAGATGCGCGCCGAACGGGACGGTGAGGAATGGATTCTTAACGGGCAAAAAGTGTGGACGTCCGGAGCTCATTACAGTGACGTAGGCGAAGTGATCGCCCGCTCGGATTTTGACCAACCGAAACACCAAGGGTTGACCGGTTTCATGGTCGATATGCACGCAGAAGGAGTCGAAGTTAAGCCACTTCGACAAATGACAGGTGGAGCTAATTTCAACGAAGTCTTCTTCAACGATGTTCGAATTCCTGATAGCCACCGGTTAGGTGATGTGAACCAAGGGTGGGGTGTCGCACTCACGACGTTGATGAACGAAAGAGCTTCGATTGGTTCTGGCAGTGGCGGGACCGGGGGCAGCTACACCAAGCTAAGCGCTATGTTGCAGCACTTTGGCATGAACGAAGATGCTCTTAGCCGTCAGCAACTGATGAATATCTTTACCTATGGAAAAGTTCTCGCTTGGTCTAACCAAAGAAGTCTGGATGCACTGAAAGCAGGGAAAACTCCTGGCCCGGAGATGTCTCTGTCAAAAATGGGTCTCACGAGACAAATGCAGGCAACCTGCAACTTTGTTTCTGACGTACTGGAGACAAGGCTCGTAGCTGACACTGGAGAGTGGGGAACTTTCTCTTGGGGAGGCTACGTGTTGGGTCAGCCGGCGATGCGGATAGCTGGTGGGTCGGACGAAGTTATGCGGAATATCGTTGGCGAACGGGTTCTGGGCTTACCCAAGGAGCCAGGTATCGATACAACGAGTCCCTTCAGAGAGCTTAAGGTTGGGACACAAAGGAGCGAATAATCGTCCCTCGTTCGTTACAACTGCGCTGTCACTAGCCACACAGCACCCGGCAAGACCACGCCGCGGTTAGTTTGGTACGGCTCAAGTGATCGCTTCATTGCCTCAATTATTTCGCTGGGTGAAACCTCAGGATTCTCTTCAACAACAGCCTTGAACGGACCAAAGTCATACGCGTGAACGGCAGCCTCCATCGCATTGACGCCGCCACCCAGTTCAACTTCTGCTTGGAAGTCTTCAATTTCAACGTTAATCCACCCGGCTCCTTCGAGAACTTCGAACACATAGTTAGGGTCCGAGAATGCAAAGGGATCCGGAGAACCAGGCGCTCTACTCGGTAGTTCAACAAACTCCAAGGCAGTGCGGTTTGGGACAGTCATCCACGGATTCTGCGCAGGTTGTTGCCAGCAAACAAAACTCAAACGCCCAGCAGAAGTCGACGCTGACTTTAGGTTTCCAAAAGCAGCAACTGGATCTTCGAAGAACATTACGCCGAAACGAGAAAAGATAGCGTCGTATGGCCCGCCAAGCTCATTTACTTGCGCATCTGCTTCAACGAACTTGATCGCTTCATTCGATCTAGAGCGCGCAACTTCAAGAAGTTTGTCGCTTATGTCAACGCCAACGACTTTCCCGTTACCAACTCGACTATGCAGCTCTAAAGTCGTATGGCCGCATCCGCAGCCGACATCAAGAACCGTTGTTCCTGAGATGTCACCCAAGGCCTCTATAGCGGCTAAGCCGAAGACCTCTAGTTGCGAATCCATTTGCTCTTGTCTATCTACCCATGCCCGACGATTCCGCCAGTACTCGCGTTGAGTCTCATTAGTTTTAGTCATGTCACAAACAATTTCTCTTGATCTATTTCATTTCGATTAGTGCGGCGTATGCCGGTCCAAAGCAAGTCATCCATAAAAGACCAACTTTTGCGGTGGATAACACATGGACCGTAGCCCGACAGCGCCATTCGGTGCTGGGGCGCTGGATACCCTTTATTGTTTTGGAACATATACGCAGGAAAGTCTTCTGCAGCGCTAGCCATAAGTCGATCCCGCTCAACCTTGGCGATAATCGATGCCGCAGCTATCGACAGTGACTCCTGGTCGCCTTTAATAATTGCCGTGCTGGGCAGCCAATCGATGTAATTCCACTTTCCATCCAAAAGAACTCGATCAGGCACGGATTTGAGTCGGTTAAGAGCTCGACGCGTAGCTACCCGTTGGGCTTCAGACATGCCCAACTCATCACACTCGCGGGCACTAGCATGACCAACTGCCCAGTCTTGAGCCCAGCTTCGAATTTGAGCAGAAAGTTGCTGGCGCTTCGACGGTGTGAGCATCTTCGAGTCGCGGATACCTTCCACCGACCCCTCCCGTGGAAGCACAACAGCGCCTATGGTTAGCGGCCCGGCCCATGCGCCTTTGCCTACTTCATCTACACCCGCCACTACCGAGGCACCTTGATTCCAATATCGGTGTTCGTTAGCCAAGTGGGGCGCTTTGCTTTGAACCATATGCGAAACGTAGTTGCTCAACGGCGAGCGAGTAGTGACATTTAGTCATGTGAAACTCCCCGATGTCGGCTCCTCTCTCTCTTCACCCCCCACGGCATTATTCGTATCTGAAATTTCTACGAGAACAGGCGAGAGAAGTTCTTCTCCACTTTTTCCGAGCCCCGCAAAGTTTTCATCGAGACCGGGAATCCGCACTAGCACATCATCAGGCGCATCTTCAGCCTCCCAAAGAAGCGCCGGTCGGTCGCCATGCCACCGAACAGCCCAGGACACAGAGCCGAAACGAGATGGCACACCGTGAACTTCAACACCTTGACCGAGCCACTCTTTAGGCCACACAAGTCCGAGTCGTAAATCCTCTGAGCTGTCGTCGACGAGCATCCGCAGAAGCGCCATAACAAACCTAGCCGTAACCCGAAGATCGTTCCCTGCGCCGCCTGTCCCCCACTTACTCTCAGGGTCAACGGTTGAAGGCCAGTTCATGGTCGGAGAGGCGAGCGCAATCAGTTCTTGGAGCAAATCAAAAGCCCTTGCGGGTTCAACGGACATAAGCTCGGAGGCCGAACGACTCAACGCGACAGCATCAATTGGTGAATCTATGTTCGCGTCCAATTCATGTGCTTCCGGAGCGGCCGGAATAAGTTGAGCAAGCTCCCCAGCGGCTCGATGCGCACCGGCTTTCTCCAAGATCAGCATCGCTGCCCGAAGCCCAACCCGGGCATTGCTATCTTCATTGGCGAGAATCCAACGAGCACCATCGGCAACAAACTCTGCTATCCCTTTGGTGAAAGCCGGGTCAGGGGAGACTTCTAGCAACCTACCCGCGCCGATAATTGTTGCAGAGGTGACGTCTAACTCGCCGTGATACACCGCACCCAGAGCATCTTGATTCTTTGCTCTCGCAATGACGATCTCCCGCACAAAACTTGAGTATCCACAGTCGACCAAAGCCCTAAACAAGTCAGCTTCATCAACTCCGCTATGCGGTGGCGCTCCATAACCAGGAACAACGTCTGTACCCGTAGAAGTTAAGAGCAGCGACTTTTTCGAAGCATCGAATAGATCATCTATCTTTCCGGCAGGTAACACCAATCTGCTCGCAGTAGATGCGTGGCTCGTCCACCCCCGGACAACCTCAGCAGAACTGGGCACTGCCCCCGATAAGGGAGTATCTAAAGCGTTCCCTAGTGGAATATAGCTACTCAGAGTAGTTCCATGCACCAAAGGCAAAATGACTGCTGCGCTCGCCATTCCTTGGGTACATGACACCAAATTGGGCGAAGCATTCTCATCATCTAGCGAACTCGCAGGGTCTAATCCTTCGCTTCCTCCAATCATTCTTCCTGGTTCTCGGGCAGAGACAAGACCCAAACGTCCATTCACATACAGTGAGTCACCTTTAAGTTCAACTTGGTCAATTCGCCCGCCCCCTAAATCATCGTAAGGGCGTACAGCCCAAGCAAGTGCTACAGGTCGAGTTGCTTGATTTTCCACTTCGACAACCAAAACTTCTGACGACTTGCGAGTTGCATAGACCCTGTGGACGATGTCTCCTCCAGCTACACGCAGGACCGTTTCTACGACCGGGGCTCCCTGCACTAATCGCTGCCGAACAGCCCCATGTTGCGATGGAAATATCCAGTCTTCATCAACTCTCAGCCACCAATCCAGCGACCATGATCCTCGTTGAACCGAGACCAGACCTCGCCTATCGACTCCGATTCGTTCGGGACTGTCCAGATTGCCGACGAGCGTCCAAGACCTCGCCGAAGTATTTGCGCGATGAGCTTCGGAATTCGAGAGTGACTCGACTTCCATTTGCCGCTCTATCCACCAGGGTTGCACCCAAGAAGAAGGGGGAAGCTGACGCGTAACAACGGATTTAGAGGAGCGATTTTGGCGGCGAAAGAGACTCATGATTACGTTTAGCGTACGCCGCTCCAAGTCACAGACCGCCCAGTCATAACAGGTCCGCTCAAGGTCCAATAAGATTAGGATCGATGTCAAAGCCTAGTTCACCTGACCGTGGCGCAATCGTCGCACTCATTCCAATCAAAGATTTTCGCCAAGCAAAAAACAGGCTCAGCGAGCGACTCGACGCAACTGCTCGCGAGGCCCTTACGCGTCAAATGGCCGAAAACGTAGTGCAAGCAGCCGGAGACCTAACGGTCTACGTTGTTTGCGATGACGAACACGTAGCAGAGTGGGCTAAATCGCTTGGCGCGAACGTTTTCTGGGCTACGAAACCCGGTTTGAACCCAGCAATCACCGAAGCAATGAACGGACTAGCTGAGGCATTCGATCATGCCATAATCGCTCATGCTGACCTCCCACGGGCTGTCTCGCTCGATGGCATTGCTACTTCAAACACGGTCTCGATAGTCCCCGATAGGCACGGAAGCGGCACCAACGTGCTCAGTCTTCCAACCAAGACAGAATTCAACTTTCAATACGGCGAGGGTTCGCTCAACAAGCACATGAGTGAAGCAATCGCTATAAACCTCGACCTCAAAGTGCTTCAGATTCCTGCACTTCAATGGGACGTCGATACTCCAAAGGACTTGGATGGCTTAAGTCATTTCCTCAAACCGGATTCTCTAACGTGAAGCAGCAATATCCGCGGCCTGCCTCAGCACTCGTTATCGCTGCGCACCCAGACGACGCCGAATTCCAGTGCGGTGCCACCTTAGCGAAGTGGGCCGAGGGAGGAACGGTCGTTCATTACCTCGTTTGCACTGACGGATCGAAGGGCACTTGGGACGCAGGAATCAACCAGAGCGACCTCGTCAATATCCGCATCGAAGAACAAACCCGCGCCGCACGCAAGCTCGGCGCCACCGGAGAGATCTTATTCTTAGGCGAAACAGACGGCGAATTAGACAGCACGCTAATAAATCGCGAAAAAGTAGCCAAGGTAATACGGGAGTTGAAACCAGAGGTGGTTTTAGGGCACGACCCGTGGAAGCGATATCGCCTACACCCCGACCACCGTCACGCTGGCCTTCTGGCCGTCGAGGGAATCGTCGCTGCGCGAGATCCTTTTTTCTTCCCAGAACAGTTATTGGAACCTCATAGACCCTCGGCACTGTTCTTGTTCGAAGCAGAAGAACCAAACCATGCTGAAGAAGTGGGTCATTGGGCCCAATGCAAATCAGATGCTCTTTTAGAACATCAAAGCCAATTCGTCACAACGCACGGAATTAGCGACCCCTTAGACCCCGCACAAATCCAGGATTTCAATAGCAGAATTCACCAAGAGCTCGAAAGAAACGGCACCAACAGCGGATTAGCCCATGCAGAACTGTTCCGCATTCTCGGAGATCTTTGACCCAAGTAACGATTATCATACGAAGAACGCGTAGGGATGGCCGGTTATCGCCGGCACACCCCCTATCGCGTATATTGAGGCCTTACCTCAACCGTTCATTCGATCCTTAAGCGCTTTAGCTGCCGTGAATTTAACGCTGCTGCTAGCGGCTATTTGAATAGTAGCCCCAGTCTGCGGGTTGCGACCCTGTCGAGCGGCTCGATCCGAGCGGGAGAATTTACCCACACCAGGCCAAGCAACGGCATCGCCAGCTTTGGCGGCGCTCTCAACGCAACCAAAGAAAGCTTCGATAACCGCCTCAGCGTCCGCTTTCGTGCAACCGGCGCTACCAGCAACGGCAGAAAGTACGTCGGATTTGGACATATTGGCCATGTGAGTCTCCTCATCGCTGAATAAACGCGCGCCATGCGCGAATATCATCCTTGTTATTTGACTCCCCATACGGGCAAAGGTCAAGTATTTCCAACGTTTTAGAGCTTTTACTAACCAGTAGCTACGGATCATTTCCTACAGCTATTGTCAAGCTTTCTATGTCCTGGATTCGCAACTCATGCGTTAAGACACTCTTCTGATGTCCGGTTTAGAACTACTCCTTATCGGTCTAGCCGCACTGATTGGGTCAGCAGTTACAGCAATCGCCGGGCTCGGCGGTGGCATTCTCCTACTGTCTGTATTGCTGCAGTTTTTGACACCACTTGAAGCAATTCCAGTTCATGCTGTCATTCAGCTCGCATCAAATTCATTCCGAGCCTTTATTTTAAGAAAGGATGTGGACTGGGCAATTGTGGGCAGATTTTCTCTTCTTCTTTTACCTTCCGGCGTTGCTGGTCTAGCTGTCGCTGGAGCTTTTCCCGTGACCCTAGGGAGTATCTTTATTGCCGCCTTCGCATTGCTAATGGTCTGGTGGCCCAGAGGCCTAGAAAAGATCAGCTTGATTCTCGGTGGCGGCAAACAATCTTTTTTCTCCCTTGGCGCCCTTGCTGGCTTTCTAAACATCCCCTTCGGGGTCACTGGCCCGGCAGTAGCTCCGGTTTTTAGACGCGAGTTACCCGTCCGGACTGCCATGGTTGCGACATTCGCAATGGCCCAAACCGCTGGACATTTAGCCAAGATAAGCGTCTTCGTTGGAGACGGTTTTGCCTATAGCGATCGGTTAGACCTGATTTGCATCGGTGTCGTTTCCGTGATGGTCGGGACTTGGATTGGAACCAAAATTTTAAGACACTTGAGTGAGGAATTGTTCAGTCATGTGTTTCGAATCGGTCTGACAGTTATTGCGCTCCGAGTAATTATCTCCGCCGTCTTCGCCTAAGTGATCGCTCTATTGCCTTCTCTGAAAAGTGGGGCAAATTGGATTTGCGCTCCGATTAGATCTGCAGGCAAATCATTGTCCGTGTAGACATGCAGATGCGTGTAGACATCAACTTCGATGCCCATAATCTCAATCCACGTAAGCACCGCATCTCCCCACCGCTCTTCCAACAACGCCACAGTTACCTTGTCTTGGTCCACTCGACTCAGCACACCAGGTGGCGTTCGCGCTACCAATTCACTCGCAAGCACGCGATGAAGAACATCTACATCAGTTGCCAAAAAAACCTGGGGTGGCTCAGAGCGCACAACGGCATACGCGACGCCAGGCATCAACTCAAACCCGAAGTAATTTCTTTAGCCTTCCAAAAGCCAGGCAGCGGCTCGCTCATTCCACCACCCGCATATCTCACCAATCTCTCGACTGCGTCCTCATCAAACATAGGAATAGCGTCAAAGACCGTGTAGGGACCTACAGCTTTCAAAGCCTTGTCGCCCTCGCTGCCTGATCTAGGTAGGTGTGACGTAAGAACTAAAATTCTGGCGGCTGAATCATGGGCCTTCAACACTGACGCTCTACCTAGGGTTTTCCAAATAGTGTCTATGCGAAGAAGTCCAGGGCGAACAGTAGTGAAAGCGCCAGAAACATCGATCCACCACTCTTCTCCTAAAGCGTCTTCGACTTTGAAGTTATATTGGACACCGGCACGGGGCACCTTGGCATCTTTTTGCAACAATGTAAACCCGCAGTTCTCGAGAAGGTCAATTGCTATATCTTGCGCCTTCTTTCCTTCCTGGGTTGCACGACGCTGAAAGTCATCCGCCGCAATCTCTTCATCTGTTACTTCAGCCAAAACATCGGCAATCTCTGGAAACGGTGGTTGTTCACCTGCAGGCTGCCGGTGCGCCCAGACACGAGCGCGCGCCGTTTTAATACGTTCCCTCGCTACTTGGACATACTCGGGGTCTAGATCAAAACCGACCCCCCGTCTATCAGTCAATACTGCCGCAACAAGAGTCGTACCTGAACCCATAAACGGGTCAAGCACAGCATCCCCTTCGAACGTATAAAGGTCAATTAGACGGCGCGGTAACTCGACTGGAAACGGAGCGGGGTGACGAACCCGTCGAGCACTTTCAGCATGCATGTCCCATACATCAAGAGTGGCCTCCATGAATTCGTCGGTCGGTAGAGTGCTCTTGTGCGGCAAACCAAGTTCAGCTCTCGCAGCGGGGGTTTTCGCTCGATCAAATCGGCCTTTACTAGCAACAATTATTCGTTCGGTAGTGTCGCGAAGGGCAGGGTTTGCGGCACTGCGAAACGAACCCCACGCGCATGAACCACTACTACCTCTACTTTTTTGCCAAATAATCTCACCGCGGAGAAGCAGCCCCTGATCTTCAAGAAGGCGAATCACATCGGCAGAAAGGCTTCGATAGGGCTTCCGACCAAGGTTCGCAACGTTTATAGCAATACGGCCACCCGGCTCCAGGACACGAACGCATTCTGAGAATACTGAATCAAGCATTTCTAAATAATCAAAATAAGTGGTGGGTATTCTGTCGTCGCTATCCGCAGCGATCGAATCTTCGTATTCCTTTCCCACAAAATAAGGCGGAGATGTCACGATTAAGGCAATGCTTGAGTCGGGAATTTGTCGCATGTGCCGCGCATCTCCCTCTATACAGCCATCTTCTAGCTCCGGTAACTGGTTCACAGTGTCATCACTCGACAACACGGGGGGATTGAAACGCTCGTAGAACGCCGATGAGTCGTGCCCCTCGCGCTTCGACACACCAAAAGTTGAAGTTGAAGTGCGCTGTCGATTGTCGTTCAAATCAACCACCCCGAGATGATGCTTCCTGTCGTTTCACGAAAATCAGTGTTTGAAGTCCTAGCGGCGAGTGTACGGGGACCATGGGACACTGGGAAACAATCTGACCTAGCACTACGTGATTTCCAGTAACGCAATGTCACGAAGCCGAGTTTTCTGGATCTTTACGCCATTCGCACTAGACGTCGTAGGAAACTCATCAATTTGAAATACCCGAATAGGAACTTTGTAAGCCGCTAACTCTTGTCTGCATCTCATTCGAATAGCGTCCTCACTTACTTGACTCTTCGCAACAACGAACGCAACCGCCTTCGGCCCCGCCGGCAAGTCAACGCCAACAACCTGAACCGATTCCACGTCTACATCTTTGAGAATGCAATCTTCAATTTCAGCAGGATTCACTAAAAACCCCCCGAGTCGAAGCACATCCCCCAACCGCGCTAAATACTCGAAAGTACGGTCATTTTCCAAGCGCGCCAAGTCACCAGTCTTGAACCATCCCCGAGTGAAGTGCTGAGCCGTGAGTTCCTCATCAATACGGTCTCCGCCGTCCGCCAAATAACCAGCAAACATCGATGGCCCCTGAAGCAGAAGCTCTCCCTCGCCACCGAGTTCGACGTCCTTACCATTGGCGGGGTCCACCACGCGCGCTCTGGCCCGCGGTGAAACAAGTTCACCCCCCGGCACTTCTGCGGACCCTGATGCCATAATTGAGCGGTGGGCGTAAAGCGCGTGCACCTCACTCATCCCATAAAGACCAATCGCTTTAACTCCTACCCGCGCCGCAGCGTCTACTACCCCCTCAAGAGCATTATTAAACCGCGCATATCCAACAGCTTCTAACGACGTTAAGTCACGCCCAGATTCGACAATCCGCATAAGCATTTCATCGGATCCGTGAAAGGTCGTGACCCCGTATCGCTCGATTGCCGACGCCGCTAAAGAAGCATCGAAGACAGGCATCGTAATGAGCTCGGAACCTCTTCCCATCGCGCCCAGAAGCATTGTGTAACCAAAAACGCCACAAAATGGAACCGCCGCAAGGACGGAGGGGCCGACCCATCGCTCCAAATCCCGGGCATGAGCCGCCGGCGACCCTTGGCAATGAAGCACTAACTTCGGGGCACTCGTTGTTCCTGATGTCGTAAAAACAATCCAGGGGAGATCGGGGTCGCATCGGTCAACATCAGACGGCAAAGCGTCGGATAGTTCAGCCCACGAAACTGTTTCCCAGGGTCCATCTACGTCACCGGCAAGGCTAACTATTGCCTCTATTCCAAGTTCATTATTATCGATTTGAGCAAGAATCCCCCTGAAATCTATTCCTAAAAACGATGGGTCCATGACTAACAGCCGTGCTCCGGAGCGACCCACAATGTCCTGTACTTCGCTACTTCGAAATCTCGTATTGATCGACACGACAACCACGCCAAGTCTGGCCGCCGCCCATAGCAAACTCAGATAAGGAACCCCATTGGGCAGCCAAACCGCAATACGATCGCCGGGATTTATTCCCCACTTCTGAAGACCTCCACAAAGCCGGTCAACAGCGATGCGCATATCTTCTTGAGAGATCTGCACATCGCGTCCATCCTCACACACCACAAATCTGGGAACTCGACAAAACAATTCATGCAGTCCAAGTTCATCTGTATTTTCGAGATTCATTGCCTCAATTCTAGAAGGACAGATACGGTGACAAAGTGCGCATTATGACGTGGAACGTTTGGTGGAGATTTGGCGACTGGGAGCCCCGACAAAACGCTATTCAGCAAGTCCTCAAAGAAGTTGATGCAGACATTGTCTGTCTGCAAGAGGTCTGGAGTTCCGAGGACGGCGAAGATCAGGTAAGGAATTTAGCGACATCTTTAGGAATGCATTACGCGCGAACTCCGGAGAAGTGGTGGAAAGGTCATTCCTTTGGAAATGCCATCTTAAGTAAATACCCGATCACAAAAACCGAATGTGAGCAGTTACCGCCCCTAGATGGGCCAGGTACTCGATGGGCCATCGCTGCCGTTGTCGACCACACGAACACACAGATACCGATAATTTGCACCCATTTGGATTACCGATTCGACCAAAGCGCTCGTCGACAAAAACAGGTGGAGAAAATTTTCGAACTTGCCAAGAAGCACCATTCCCCCGAAGGTCACCCGGTAATCGTTGCAGGCGATTTCAATGCTACGCCCAACTCAGACGAAATCCGGATGATGACGGGAGAAGCGCCAACTCCAATTGAAGGTTTAGCTATGACCGACGCATGGCCTCAACGAAACGACTCACCAGGCTGGACGTGGGACAAACAAAACCCCTATCTCGAGAACGCCACATGGCCACAACGACGATTGGATTATATTTTCGTAAGTTGGCCTAGGCCTGCGCCACTAGGCAACGTGGAAGAGGCTTTTCTTGCCGGAGTCGACCCAGTAGACGGGATTACCGCATCAGACCATTGGGCCGTAGTCGCTGATCTGATCACGCCCACATAACCCCACCCTCGGACTCTTATGGACGAATCCATTTAGTGCCGTCATGAGTTCTCACAACCTTTGCCGGCACGCCGGCGATAACGCTATTCGGTTGGAACTCTCCGCGGACTACTGAATTCGCAGCGACGACGCAGTGTTCGCCAATGCGCGCTCCAGGCAGGATGACAGCCCCCGAACCAATCCAACTACCTGAACCAATAACAACAGGGTCATCGTGGGGGTCTTGAACGCCAATAGGCTTCTTAATGTCCTCATAACCATGGTTCTGATCGGTTACGTAGACGTTCATTCCCGTATAGACATCGTCCCCGATATCTATACGGTAGTGACCTACTATTGCGCTTCCCCTACCGATGAGACACCTGTCACCTATTGACACAACCGGATCTGTCAGCATCTGCTGATCGGGAACCATCCCCGCCGAGAGCGTCACATGAGCAGAAATCATGGTGTCGCAACCAATGCTTATCCAACGTTCTCCATACATATTTCCCGTCGGCCAATTAATTATTGAACCAATCCCAAAATTTTTATATGCCTGAGCGGGAGGGTCATTCGGCCCGATAGCAGCAACGCGATTTAATTTCGCTGAAACGGCTCTTATTATCGTTCCGACCATGGCGCGGAACTGAAGACGAAAGCGAAACATATGTTGACATTAGCCGTCATTCAATTTTTGTCGTAGCGCTCGAGTAATCGCCGAGCAGCCTCAGATCGAATCTGCTCAAACTCATCTGGATCCACATGAGTATCAGCCCCAAGACTAAGCAGCAGACGCTCTAAGAAGACAGTACTTGAAGTCGGCATTTCGACGGATATTCGGCCCCCTTCGTCAACAAAGTCTGCGGGTAACGACTCAATCATCCAACGAAATCCAATCGGTACATTCAGCTTTACGACCGGGGCCGCATCTCCGCCCGTGAACGCTTCGTACCCCGGATCAGATCTTGAATGAGCTTCACCGGTTAGCTCTACGCCTTCAATTCTGTCGACGCGAAACGTTCGGTGCGCATCCCGCAGCCGACAGTGACCACGTAAGTACCAGTCGCCCGAAACATTGACGGTCTCAAATGGCTCGACAACGCGACTGGACAGCGCATCGGTCCACTGAGCGTAATAGTCGATGCGAATAATCTCTTTGTTAGCAGTCGCTTGTTGCAGCACCAACAAATGCTCAGGCTCCGGAAGCTCAACTGCCATTGCAGAATCGATTCCAAGAGCTTGTTCAAGCTTATTCACGCCAGTCCGCAACGCAGCTGCATCTGTTCCCGGCAAAGTAAGGGCCGCCTTTGCTACAGCAAGCAATCCCAACGCCTCACTCCGCTCCAACTTTCGCGGACGGCCAAACAAGGGGTTGATGTCAAAAAAGATTTCGCCATCTTCATCGACCACAAGACCTAGATTGTGAAACTCATCATTAACCAACACTTCAACACCCTGAAGCGGATATAACTCGCTATAAGCGTCATCGATATCCAGTCCGAACTGGTCGGCAACCTCAGACATGGTTGCCGGTTGATGTTCGAATGCCCACAGCATCATCGAGAGCTGCAAGGCTAAACGTTCTTCGTTAGTTCGCCGTTTTCTCACTCGGCACCCAGAATCGCGCTCAGCCAGCTCGTGATTTCATCCACTAAAGCAGGGGGGTCAAGCACCACGGCATGATCACCCATGCCGAATAGCCAGGAGCGAAATGCTCCAAGACTTCGCACTTCTATCGCAATGACTACTGATCCGTCCTCGTTTCGACGAAGCACACCCCCCCTGTCGCGCTCAACTCGCCTTGCGAACGGTGGGTCAATTAAAACCTGAGCAACGAAGGCATCGTCTAGACCATGCAACAAAGGGTCTTCCGCCATCGCTTCGGCAGGCTCCGGCACTGGATATGGAGTAGCAGAATTTTCTCGTCCGATCGCAACTGCACTCTCAAGTCGTTCAATCTTAAAATTCTTCGCGACATCATTTTCATATGCGTGGAGGTACCAGCTCCCCGAGCGCCAGAACACGAGAACTGGATCAACGTGACGCAGTTTTCCGCCGTAGCTAAAGGTCGCTACACATTTCCGATCAAGAGCGTCATACAGGGCTACTAATTCATCGGGAGCGCTGAGTTGGGCACGAAGGGGCGGGGGTGTCGGCAACACGCCTGAGCCCAGCTTGGCTAAAGCATCAATTTCCCATGCAGCATCGAACTGCACCATGGAAGCAGCCATCTCGAGAGCGACGCTTTCTTCCGTCGTGAGGTCTAGATCAAGAAAAACGTCGGAGTCACGAATCGCATAGCGTGTTCCCCCCGCCGCTTCGTCACTTCCTCCGATAATTTCAGTATGAATCTCAACTCCACTGTTACGCAGATCCTTTTTGTCTCGTTCAAACGTTTTTTTAGAACTCGGACCATCATCTGCGTATAGATGTGTTTCTCTGACAATCTCCGACCAACTGAGTGGAACCGGAGACGCCCGCAAAAACATAAGTAGCTTCCATATTCGTTCATTCTTATCCACTGGCCAAGACTCTAGATTCCCCGGGAGGCATATTGTTCGATCTCTCAAAGGCCTAACCTGCAAGAGTGAATAACGCGGCAAGCAGTCGAGTTCAGATACCCAATGAAGGGGACGGCCTGAGCCCCCAGTATCGGAATGACGCTATTGAAAAGCTGCGCAAAACAAACTTCGACGTACTTGTAGTAGGCGGTGGAATTACCGGCGTTGGCTGTGCACTCGATGCGGCATCACGAGGAATGAGCGTCGCCCTTGTCGAACAGGGGGACATCGCATCGGGCACATCTAGTCGCTCAAGCAAGCTAATTCACGGAGGACTTCGATATCTGGAGCAGTTCCAATTCGCTCTGGTGAAGGAAGCACTCTCCGAAAGAAATTTGCTCTTAACAAACATTGCTCCTCATCTTGTACACAGGGTCGATTTTTTATATCCGCTCAAAGGTCTGTCAGAAAGACTGTATGCCGGCTTAGGAATAGGGCTTTACGACCTTTTGGCGCGCAGGAAAGGGAGTCCTTTGCCTCGGCATCGGCACTTAAGCAAAAAACGTGTTGCTGCAAAGGCACCCGCCCTTAATTCGCGCCTCAACAAAGGCGCGATAATGTACTCAGACGCAACGGTCGATGATGCCCGTTACACCATTTGCGCAGCGCGCACCGCCGCTGGTCTAGGTGCATCAATTATCAGCTCCGCAAGGGTAACCGGGTTGACAAAAACCAATGATCGAGTCGCAGGCGCACTCATAAAATGCCTCGAATCCGGCCAAGAATTCGAAGTGGGGTGCAAAACGGTTGTAAATGCTACCGGTGTCTGGACCAACGAAATTGAGGCTCACGCGGGAATGCGGCAATCCAGAGTTACCGCATCAAAGGGGATCCACCTTGTCGTAGCAGCTGATCGGTTAAATCTTAAATCCGGCATGATTCTCCGGACCTCAACAAGCGTTCTTTTCGTGATTCCGAACGGGGACCACTGGGTGATTGGCACAACTGACTCAGAGTGGCAATTAAATAAAGCTCATCCCGCCGCCACCAAATGTGACATCCGATACCTTCTGCAAACTATTAACTCCGTCATTGCATCCCCATTATCCGAAGAGGACGTCATCGGTGTTTATGCAGGGCTGCGCCCCCTACTAACCGGCGAATCAGATACAACAAGTCAACTGAGCCGTGAACACGCAGTTACCCATCCTGCCCCTGGCTTGGTGTCGATTTCAGGAGGAAAGTACACAACCTACAGAGTCATGGCTGCAGAAACGATTGACGCAGTCGGAGTGGACCAAGACCGAAAACTTCCGCACTCCAAAACCGAAAATCTCCCTCTCATAGGGGCCAATGGCTTTGACACCATGACCGAGCAGCTGCAGGCACTTGCAACTGCGGCGACAGTTAGCCTGGACGTCACAAGGCATCTCTTTTCACGACACGGAACACGCGTACGCGAAATTTTAGAACTTATAGAAAATCGACCAACACTTTTAGACCGAATAGACCCTGCCCTTCCTTACATACAAGCCGAGATCGTTCACGCAGTGCGCTATGAAGGAGCTCTACATATCGAGGACATCTTGATTAGACGGACTCGTCTATCCATAGCTACAAAGGACAGAGGGGCCAATTCCGCTCCCCTTGTTGCCGATCTAATGGCCAGCGAACTTGGATGGGACGAATCTCGCATTCAGAGAGAAATACATCACTACGTAACCCGGGTTGAATCAGAACTTGCTAGCCACAACCAGAGCGATGATGAGTCAGCTGAAGCGTCGCTACGGACCGCCGGCGAAATTCGGGGAAGTTTTCACTAGTTATCTCGATCGAGCACCAATCGGTGCTTTTGCACTTTTCCTAAGGCGTTTTTGGGCAGACTGGCAACTCTTCGCACGTGCTTCGGCCGCTTGTAATGCGCTAGGCGTCGGCCGACAAAATCTCTAGCTTCTTCATACCCAATGTCTCTATCTGCGACCACAAAAGCTGCGACTGCCTCGCCCCATTCATCATCGGCGACACCCACGACGGCACACTCAGTAATGGCGTCATGCTCGCACAGAACGTCTTCAATTTCCCTCGGATAGATATTAAAGCCCCCAGAAATGATTAGCTCTTTCGCTCGACCAGTGATTGCAAGGTAGCCATCTTCGTCGATACGTCCTAGATCACCTGTTCTAAACCAGCCGTCTCTAAAGGCCTCAGCGTTGGCATCGGGGCGTTCCCAATAACCTTCGAACACATTCGGACCTCGGACCTCTATTTCGGATGCGCCGCCTTCGAGACGTATTTCCACACCAGGTAAGGGGATCCCCACCGAACCAGCTTTCCTGGCTCCTTCGTAGAGGTTAGATACCAACATCGCTGTTTCCGTCATGCCGTATCGTTCCAAAACCACTTGCCCACTTTCCCGTTGTATCGATTCGTGGAGACTGGATGACAGAGGGGCCGACCCGGATACACAAAGCCTAAGTACATCTAGTTCGTTCGCCCGACCGGAATCTATTATCCGCGAGTACATCGTTGGGACCCCAAAAAACAAAGTCGCTTTAAACTCACTGATTGCGTTGAGGACCTGGTCTACTTTGAACTGCGGTAACAAAACCGCCTTGGCACCAACGGCAAGTGAACCATGCAGGCCGACTCCTAGTCCGTGCATATGGAAAAGAGGTAAAGCCAAGATCAATATGTCATGCGATGTCCAACGCCAAGCTATCTCTAAACCTCGTATCGACGACAAAAGGTTGCCATGGGACAGCACCGCGCCCTTTGGTCGGCCGGTGGTGCCTGACGTATAGCCGATCAAAGCGGGGTGAGAAGCCTTCGCCGCGTCCAAGGAAATATCGGGCCCCTCATCCAGCGAGATTGAAGGTGGAGTAAGGACAATGTTTTTATCTACGGCGCGAATCCATTCTCCCCATTCAGCATCTTCAATGATCGCAACCCTAGGTCGAGCATCTGAAACTACGTGAGCTACTTCGTCGGCGCGATATGCGCCATTGGTCGGCATCACAATCGCGCCAAGTCGGAGCGCAGCCGTGTGAGCAACAACTAAGTCGACGGAACTCGAAGCGCTTATTAGGACTCGGTCTCCTGCTGCCACCCCGGCGCGAGCTAATTTACGCGCTGCAATTTGTGACCGCGCGAGTAATGTGCCGCCATTTATCCAGCCCTGTTTAGGGTCGTGAATAACCTCGCGTTGAGGATCGCGCATCCAACGATCGACCCATACTGAAGGAAGAGTATCTCCGGCCAGCAGATCCACTTCGGACTCCGCAATTGTTTGAGGAAGGTGTTTAAGCCATGCAGTCATCTTCAGGGCACTTTCCTAGCGAGTCTGGCTTTGATCCTAGCTCGATGCCTCACAATGTGAGGGTTCACCGCATACAGGTGGCATAGCAATGCATTGTCATCGGAATGTAGCACCCCCAACGGGATTTGAACCCGTGCCGCCACCTTGAGAGGGTGGTGTCCTAGGCCGCTAGACGATGGGGGCAGACCGGGGCCTAGATCCCCGAGCGAAGAGTCATCATAGCGAGCGGGCCTTGCGTCGCCACCAAAGATCAGAGCTTCACTTGGGTACTTGATTTTTTCTTCCCAGTCCCGCCAGACCTCGGGGAAACAAAAATGTCAATATGATCAAACCCACACCAAAGACAAATGCAGATTCATCGAGAAGGTCAAAGAATTCTCCGAGTGGCCCCAATCCGTCATAGCCAGCTAGCGCCGAGCCTGCCTTACCTAAAACAGTTCGCGCCAAGACTCCTAAGACCGAACCCCATATCGTTCCCAAGCCGCCGATAACAGCTGACGCATAGATAACAAGCGACTCCTGAGCGGGATATTTGTCTTGAGAGACAAACGGTACGAGCAACACCTGCAATGCTCCACAAAGACCTGCTATTCCTGCACTAATGGCGAACGTCGTCACGCGAGCCGCAACTAAGTCGATCCCGTATATAGCCGCAGCCATGTGATTATCTCTGAGGGCTCTCATGGATCGGCCAAAGCGACTATTCACCAAATTCCAAGTAGCCCACAACACGAGCACAACGATCAGAACACAAAACACGTATCGGTAGACAGATGAAGCCATCCGCCCGTCTGAGGGCCACCAACCAGGCGCATCAAATCGGGCATCAATGGACCGGCCGCTCACACCGCCTGTGATCGAAGGGAAGCGTTTACTTAAAGGCCTGAAAACGATCGCCAGTCCTAGAGTCACTAAAGCTAGGTGAATTCCCCTAATACGGAGCGCTGGTACACCCACCAAAGCTCCAGCTAGGCCAGCGGTTATAGCTCCTAAGGCAATGGCCAGAAGCCAAGGCAGCTGTAGATCTCCTACGTAATAACCGGTAGCAAACGCTCCCACCCCAACAAACACGCCATGACCTAGGCTGATCATGCCTCCATAACCCGTCGCAATGTTCACACCCAGGACTGCTAGCACGCTGACAACAATCTGAGTCGCCTGACGAAGTGACGTTGTTGTTGTTAAGAAAGGGATAGCGACGAGCAATCCGGCCAGGACAATCAGGCCGGCGACACTCACCGGTGTAAAGCGTCGTGGAGCCTGTGCGCTCATATTCGCTCGATTCGCTGGGTGCCGAATAGTCCTGCGGGCCGAATCAACAATATGACTACCATCGCAACCAGAGCTGGAAGAACACTCAACTCAAAACCGATGAACGGAACGTACGCAGGGATCAGAGTTTGGCTGAGCCCAATAATAAGCCCTCCGAGCAACGCCCCTTTCGGGGAATCGAGGCCGCCCAAAGTTGCGGCGGCAAAAGCGTAAACGAGCACTCTCAGCATCATGTTTGGTTCCAAAAGAACTGAATTCGCGCTGAGACATGCCGCTAGAGCACCAAAACCCGATGCCATGGCCCATCCGTACATGAGTGTTGGACCGACTCGAACTCCGACTAGTTCTGCGTTTGAAGGACTTATCGACACGGCCCGAAAAGCAAGGCCTGTTTTCGTATGTCGCAGCAACAGAACGAGGAGAATTAAAGCCGAAAGCAAAATTACCCAAACACCAACAGTTGAATATCGAAGTCTCGCACCCAAGATCGTGAAATGTTGACCGGCACCTGTGGGAAAGATCGCTGGAAAGAACCTTGGCCCAGTTCCCCACCATTGAGCCATCAGCGAGTTGGTAGCTAAAAGAAGACCGATAGTGATGTTAACGAGCGCCACATCTGACGCTCCGCCCAGTGGTCTAATCAGCGCTCGCTCGGTCATGGCGCCAGCCGCCATCCCACATAGCACTGCGCCGAAGATTGCCAAGGGAATTGAAAACGGAACGCCAGGAATTAAACCTGCTAGGCCACCGCCCGTAAGTCGGGGCTGGGGTCCAGCCAGCAAAACGAAGGCAATGTAGGCAGTGAAAGTTGCCATTTCGCCTTGCGCGAAGTTAAGGAGCCCGGTTGAGCGAAAAATAATAACAAGCGCTAAGGCGAGAGATGAGTAGATAGCGCTATTAAATAGCGCATCAAAAATTCGCTGAAGTAGGAGGACTAGATCCATAGTGAATTATGCGTTGAAGGTAGCAAGAGGTTTGTCCTAGATCGCGGTTCGGGGGTGGCCTTAGCCACCCCCGAGAAACCGCTTAGCAAATTTTAGCTTTTAGTAATTTAGGATGAAGCGTTGAGCCGCATAGACAATTACAAAAGCAGTTCCTAGAAGACCAAGCAGCCGAGCCGTGTTGGCAGGGCCCTTGATCGAATCTGGGCGTTTACCTTCGGCGTGGGCTTTTAGTTCGTTTGTCGCAACCAGAGCTGCAACAGGTGCGAACAAGATGATCATCCTGAATCCAAATGCAATGACGCCAACGATCAGGCTGTTGATATTCATCGCAAGCCAACCAATCGCCAAACAAACTGGACCTGCAATTGACAGCTTCATAGCAGCGTCCGCGCGGGTTGATTCCATACCCGGATCAAAGGACTCTATAGGCTGGATTGGTTCCCCGGAAGGCGTCAACGGCACGACCCTTATAAGTTTGGCTTGCACCATTCTCGCTAGGGAGACGATGCCACCTGGTGCGAAGAAAGTAAACAGAATTAGGATGAGGCCGAAGATTGCTTTCGCCAACGGGCCATCGCCGTTAAGGGTGTAAAGCCCAAGAGGAATAGAAATTCTCTTGGTCAAGTCATTGACCCATACAACGAAGAGGCCACCGACTATTGAGCCTTGGATTGTTCCAACACCGCCAAGCACAAGGCCGATGATGAGGTCAATAGCGAGCAGGAAGGTGAAGTCCTGTCCGGCGACAAACCCTTTGTCCAAGCACCACATCAAACCGGCCAATGAGCCGATCGATGCACTGATGGCAAAGTTCATGGTTTTGACAACGGGCAAGTTGACGCCGTATACCGCCGCACCTGCCTCGTTATCACGGATCGCTAGGACAGCTCGGCCCGGCCTACTGCGGAGATAGTTGGTGACCAACATCAATGTGATGCCAATCATTACGACGATTATCCAATACCTATAGGCGGAACCGCCGCGAGCGCCACTAACGCCCGGCAACCATTGCAAGAAATCGGGCGCTATGACCTCTTCCGAAACACCTTTGCCATTGGGGCCACCCGTTCTGGCGGCAATTCCGAGTTCGTCAATATTCACCAATGTCGGGAATACTGCCGCCTGGGCGATCGTGACAAGGGCCAGATATAAGCCTTTCACTCTCAACGCAGGAAGGCCAATGATAACCCCCATGATGAAGCCGACTATCAGGACTAAGGGTATTGCTTGCCAATAATCCCAATTTTCGTCTTGAACCATTGATGCAGTGACGAAGGCACCTATACCCATGAAGGCTGAGTGACCTAAGGCAAGCATGCCGTTGAAACCAACGACAAGATTCACCGCAAGGATCGCGACGCTGAGCACTAAGGCTCGGTTCATTTTGCCTATCTCGAAGGGTTCGAGAACAAGTGGCGTCAACAGCAGGAAGCCTGCTAGGTAAAGCCATTGGGCATATTTCCATTTTTTGTGTTCTGCGCTGTCTTTTGCAACGACAACCAGTGGTGTACTCATTTTTGAATCTCCTCTTGTTGTTGTTTCGCTAGACGCGCTCGACTCGGCGAGTACCGAAGAGGCCCGCAGGTCGGAACAGTAGGACGATAAGGATTATGAGGAACGCTGCAGCGAGCTGCAGGATCGACATGTAGAGCTGCCCAAAGACGACCACGCCACCCCAGGTGACAAGGACGGCTTGGATGAGACCCACAAGGATTCCTCCAAGGACTGCACCACCTTGGCTGTCAAGGCCTCCAAGGGCCGCTCCAGCCAAAGCGTAGATAAGGATGGTTGCCATCATGTTCGGGTTCACGCCGCCAAGCTGGGGGGCCACTAGAACAGCACCCAAAGTTCCGAAGGCTGATGCAATCGCCCAACCGAATCCCAAGGTGCGGCCTGTGTGGACTCCCACGAGACGTGCAGATTCGACATTCGAAGACACCGCTCGGAAAGCCAGGCCGGCTTTGGTCTTATTAAGAATAAGAGACAAAGCAAATAGCGCTAGCGCCAGCGTGAGCCAGATACCGATTGATTGGTACTTCAAGCGACTGCCAAGTACTTCCACGTAACGATCGCCGCCAAGGCTTGGCACCCAATCCGGGAACTTCCCGAATGGATTCGTCAAGATACGCACCTGGTAGTTCCAGATGTCACCAGCTACGGCGTTGATAATAAGGAATAAACCTAAGGTAATCAGCACGACAGGAAGGTGATCTTCAGGGTCGAAGGGCCGGGTCAACGTTCGTTCGATCAGAACGCCTAGTCCCGCACTCAATCCCATGGCAATCGCCATCGACAGCCAGAGCCAAATGCCTTGCTCCATATGGAGAACGTATACAAGGAAGGCTCCGAGCATTGCCAACTCGCCGGTAGCGAAGTTAATAAGCGTCGTGGCCTTAAAGATAAGAACGAGCGAAAGCGCTACAGTACCATAAATAGCACCAAGGCTTAAGCCGTTGAAGATGAAGTCCGGTAGGACATCGAAGTTCCAGTTCATTGTTAAGCCCCCTCCTTAAGCGCCTAGGTACGCTTCCTGCACAGCAGGATCGTTCCTAAGTTTGTCAGCGGATCCAGACAGTGTTATTTCGCCAGACTCAATCACGTAACCGTAGTCAGCCATTTCCAGTGCAAGGTTGGCGTTTTGTTCAACGATCAACATCGTCAAACCGGTTTCCTTGTTGAGAGTACCGAAGCGTTCAAATAGGTCTTCAATGATCAGCGGAGCCAACCCTAGTGATGGCTCGTCAAGTAGCAATAATCGCGGCCTGCACATGAGTGCACGAGCTACGGCAAGCATCTGCTGTTCACCACCCGACAGCGAACCAGCTAACTGATCTTGACGCTCCGCGAGGCGTGGAAAGATTTCAAACCAACGCTCTACATCGTCGCGAACTTCGCCGTCTTTTCGGGTGTATGCACCGATCATCAGATTGTCCATAGTGGACAGCTCTGGAAAAGTGCCTCGACCCTGGGGAACATGAGCCACGCCGCGGCGCACAATTTCGGCAGTTCCCGTGCGAGTTATGTCCTCTTCTCCTAGCGTCACTTTGCCACTAGTCGAGCACATATTGCATATCGCTCGGAGGGTGGTCGTTTTACCGGCACCATTTGCTCCGAGGATCACTGAGACACCTTTAGCGGCGACCTCGAAGTTCAAGCCTCTAAGGACTTCAACAGCGCCGTACGAGGCATGCAGGTCTTCGACCTTCAAGCCGACTTCGTCAAAAACGTCATCAACCATTACGAGCTCCCCAAGTAGGCCTCAATGACCTCTGGGTCGTTGCGAACGACATCCGGGTCACCATCGGCAATTTTTCGACCAAAGTTAAGAACCACAAGTTTCTCGCTGATACCGAGAACCATTCGCATGTGGTGCTCAACCAGAAGAACCGTCAGATTATGACGATCGCGAAGATCTTTGATGTCCTGCGCCAACGAGTCAACCTCGCTATGAGTCAAACCTGATGCCGGTTCGTCCAACATAATGAGTCGAGGGTTCGCAATAAGAGCCCTAGCTAACTCAATGCGCTTCAATGTTCCGAACGGCAATCCAGCGGCCGGGCTATAGGCCACGTCCGTCAGATTAAGTTCATCCAGAGCAGCCCAAGCGCGATCCCTCAAGTCCGCTTCCTCGCTGCGCATTGAAGGCAACCGAAGCGCGGCACTTAAGACATTCGACTTGGTATTGGTGTGATCCCCAACCATGACGTTTTCGATTACGGTCATGCCTGGCCACAAGGCCAAGTTTTGGAATGTGCGATAAACACCAACGCGACTAATTTCATGGGCCGACATCGCAGTCAGATCTTGCCCATCAAAAGTAACCGATCCCTGTGTTGGGTCATAAATACGACTTACGACATTGAACAGCGTAGTTTTTCCTGCACCGTTCGGTCCGATGAGCCCGAGGATCTGTCCTTCATCCATAGTGAATGACAGGTCATCGAGCGCAACAATTCCGCCGAACCGGACTGTTATGTCTGAGACTTCGAGCAACGCCACGCGTTGCACCCCCTCTCTCCTTCAACGCCTGGGCGTAGTGCCCAGCGAATGCGCAAGTTACCAGCCTGAACCGGCGGCGCAAGTTTGTTTGGTTACTAACTACCTTTATAGATGTGCTTTCTTAGTCGAAATAAACGCGAAAAGCGCTCAATCAACCAACGTAATTTATAAGAATACTCAATAAATGTGTTCTTTAGCTATTTCTAAAATTTCTTAATTTATGTTCGGGGAGGAGGACTTGAACCCCCAATGACTGGATCAGAACCAGTTGTGTTGCCAATTACACCATCCCCGATCGGGTCAAAATCTTAAATCTTAAACACGAGAGGGCAAGGGTAGCGCGGCGATTTCCCGCAACAAACTGCGACAACGTGATGCTTTCTATTAACGCTGAGCTTCGACAAGCTTTTGCAATGCGTTGCCAAGCCTTTCGACGACAACTTCCCTTCCGAGAAAATACATTGATTCAAATAGAGGCGGGCCGACTGTCCGACCGGTAATCGCCACTCGAATAGGTGCCTGCGCCTTGCCGAGCTTCAATTCGTGACTCTCAGCGATTTTTCGAACAGCTTCGTGAAGAGCTTCAACGTTCCACTCCACGTCGGCCAAGACAGAGCGAGCCGCTTCAAGAATCGATCGCGCTGAATCTTTGAGCATAACTTTTTGCCATGCATCAGAGTCCATCTCCTGGTTGTCCCAAAAGAAGAAATCCAATTGTTTAGGAGCTTCAGCTAG
>MDTB01184612.1_pt1 | contig 87344 bp, 90 predicted proteins | sample 811161 | NCBI WGS metagenome assembly MDTB01 (sample SAMN05326650, study PRJNA326480) | marine metagenome | isolation source: seawater | place: Mediterranean Sea | collected 2009
AAAAAATAAACAAGAAAACAAAATTAATAATATCAATTATAGCTGGTGGCACTGTTATAATTTGACATCCTACTTGATTGGCTTGTAAATAATTGTATGGCTCTCTTACACTTGCCCAAAGGATTTCTACATTTTTAAATTTCTTTGCAAGCTTTATACTTTTTTTAATTTCTGGTATTGGATCTTTTCCTTTATCGGCCATCCTGCCAGCGAAAATTGATATTATTAATTTTGTTTTCTTGTTTATTTTTTTTAATATTTGATTTGTCTGTCTTGCAGTATATACGGCAGTTATATTTAACTTAATATTTTTACTATTCAGATATTTTATCGCTTTTCCTAAAAATATACCTTTAGAATTAGTTACAGGAATTTTAACATATATTTGATTTCCCCAATCTTTAATTTTTAAAGCTTGATTTATTATATTTTTATAATCATCGGCAAAAACTTCAAAGGATATGGGTTTTTTTGTAATTTTTAAAATATTTTTACAATATTCAGAATAATTTTTTGCACCTGCTTTTCTAATTAAGCTTGGATTTGTTGTAAATCCTCTTACTATTTTTTTTTTTGTAAACTTTTTAATCGATTTTATATCAGCAATATCACAAAAAACTTTTGTCATTAATTATAAACTTTTAATAATATCCTCTGTCATTTTTTTTGCATCAGCAAATAACATTAAAGTATTATCTCTATAAAACAAATCATTATCAATTCCAGCATATCCTGGTGATAAACTTCTTTTTACAAAAAGAACTGATTTTGATTTCTCTACATCTAAAACTGGCATTCCATAAATTGGACTTTGTGGATCAGATTTAGCTATTGGATTAGTAACATCATTAGCTCCAATAACATATGCAACATCACAATTGGCAAAATCATTATTAATTTCATCAAGCTCAAAAACTTCGTCGTAAGGAACATTTGCCTCAGCAAGCAAAACATTCATGTGTCCAGGCATTCTACCTGCAACTGGATGGATTGCATAAGTAACTTTAACACCATTTTTTTTTAAAGCATCAACCATTTCTCTTAATGCATGTTGAGCTTGAGCAACTGCCATTCCATAACCAGGAACAATTATTACTGAAGATGCATTTTTCATTAAAAAAGCTGCGTCATCTGCATTTCCACTTTTAACAGGTTTTTGTTCTTTAGATTGACCAGAAGAAGATTGATCTGTTGCGCCCCACCCTCCAAGTATTACATTGAAAAATGAACGATTCATACCTTTGCACATGATGTAAGATAAAATTGCACCCGAAGAACCCACTAGTGCTCCTGTAATTATAAGTGCAGTATTTTCTAAAGTGAAACCAATACCTGCGGCCGCCCATCCTGAATAGGAATTTAGCATCGAGATTACAACCGGCATATCAGCTCCACCAATTGGAATAATTAACAAAACCCCTAGTAAAAATGAAATAAAAATTATGGTCCAAAACCAAGTATCAATTTGAGTTCTGCATAAATAGAAAATTAAACCTACTAAAAATAAACCTAGAGCCAAATTTATAAAATGTTGACCAAAAAAGGTTATAGGAGACCCTGACATAATTCCCCTTAATTTTAAAAAAGCTATAACAGATCCGGTAAAAGTTATAGCCCCAATTGCTGCTCCCAAAGACATTTCAATTAAACTTGCAATTTTAATATCTCCAGGAGAACCTAAATTAAATACAACCGGGTTAAGAAAGGCTGAAATAGCAACAAAAACAGCTGCAAGACCAACTAAACTATGAAAACCTGCAACAAGTTCTGGCATTGCAGTCATTGGTATTTTAAATGCAATAAATGCACCTAGTGATCCACCAATTAACAATAAAATTATCAAATATAAAAACCCTGTTGAAAAGTTTCCAACTGAAATGATTGTTACTCCAATTGCTAATGCCATTCCGACTATTCCTAATAAATTTCCTTGTCTTGAAGTTTCAGGTGATGAAAGACCTCTAAGAGCTAAAATGAATAATACTCCTGAAATGAGATAAAAAACTGCCAATAGATTTGATGAAATCATTTCTTATCTTTCTTTTTTTTTTATACATAGCCAACATTCTTTGAGTAACCAAAAAACCACCAAAGATATTAACAGCTGCCAAAAGTATGGCTAAAAAACCAAAAATATTTGCTGTATCAAATATATTTCCAATTTCTCCTGCTAAGGCTGCTATAATAGCTCCTACAATAATTACAGAAGAAATTGCATTTGTTACTGACATCAAAGGTGTATGTAAAGATGGCGTAACACTCCAAACTACATAATATCCTATAAATATAGAAAGTATAAAAATACTAAATCGGAATATAAATGGGTCTATTTCCATAAAATTATTTTATTATCGTTTTAGCAACAATTTCGTCCTCTAAATTAATATTAATTTTTTTATTTTTTTTATCATACAAATTTGAAATAAAATTAAATACATTTTTTGCATATAGACTTGAGGAAGAAATGGGAAGTTTATTTAAAATATTTCTCTCACCCATTATTTTAATACCTTTTTTTTCAACGACTTTATCTACCTCCGTAAAAGCAACATTTCCACCTTGGACTGCTGCTAAATCATATATTACTGACCCAGACCGCATATTTTCCAGCATTTTTTCTTTAATGATCAAAGGCGCTTTTTTTCCAGGTATCAAGGCTGTACAAATTACTATGTCAATCTTTTTAAGTGTCTCGCTTATTAATTCCTCTTGCTTTTTTCTAAACTCTTCAGATGCTTCTTTTGCATAGCCTCCTTCAGTTTCAAAATTTTCAGATCCTTCTACAGTCAAGAATTTACCTCCCAAACTTTCCACCTGTTCTTTTGAAGCCATTCTTACATCTGTTGCAAAAACGATTGCTCCCATTCTTTTAGCTGTGGCAATTGCTTGTAAACCAGCTACTCCAGCACCAACAACTAAAACTTTAGCCGCTGGAATAGTTCCAGCCGCAGTCATCATCATTGGTATAGCTTTTTGAAAAATTGAAAATGATTCTATTACAGCCTTATATCCTGCTAAATTAGCTTGAGAGGAAAGTATATCCATAGATTGAGCTCTTGTTATTCTAGGTAATAGCTCTAGCGAAAATAAGTTTATTTTTTTTTTTGCTAATTCGCTAAGCTTATTTTTATTTTCATATGGGTTTAAAACACCAATAAAGATTTGGTTGGATTTTAATAATGAAGCCTTATCTTCATCTAGTAAATTCATTTGAACAATGATATCAGAATTATCTATTATTTTTTTATCATCACTAACAAATTTAACTCCAAATTCCTTATAGTCTTTTTCTTCAAAACCTAGATGCTTTCCATAACTTTCGCTTAGTTGAATTTCAAATCCTAAATCGACATATTTTTTTGCTATCTCTGGAGTTATGGAAATTCTTTTTTCTTGGTCTTTATTTTCTGATATTGATCCAATAATCATAAAATTAAAGACTTATTTTTGTCTTGCTTTAAATTTGGGATTTGTTTTATTGATTATATATACTCTGCCTCTTCTCCTAACCAATTTAGAGTTTAAATCTCTTTTTTTTAATGATTTCAATGAGCTTTTAATTTTCATACTTTTTTAGCCTGGCAATGTCCTACTCTTCCATGCCTTAAGACAAAGTACCATCGGCGCTGAAGGGCTTGACTTCCGAGTTCGGAATGGGATCGGGTATTACACCTTCGCAATAATCACCAGGCACACACCATATACGAATTTAAATTAAATTTGTAAAGTAGTTTTTAATTAAAAAAAGGTTATTTTTCGTGTATTTATCTTAGAGCAATGAATAAAAATAATAATAGAAGAAATTTCATAAAAAAAAATTTAATCCTTTTATTTTCTGTTTCATTTATTAATCTAAATTTCGCAATATCAAACATCAAAACTTTAATTTTGAGAAGGAAAAATAATTTTGTTTGGTTTTTAAATAAAACTGATTGATGATTTTTCAAAAATTTGAAGATATTGATTTTAATAATTTTCCAGTAATTATCTTTGGGAGTGGTCCAGCAGGAATTACAACAGCTATTGAATTAGAAAGTAAAAAAATTTCCTCAATAATAATTGAAGCAGGTAATGAAGAGTATAGTGAGAATTCTCAAGATTTCTATAAAGGTGAAATTGTAGGAGATCAATTAGCAGATATTTCAGCAAGTAGGCTTCGTCAGCTCGGGGGTACTTCTGGACACTGGGGAGGATGGTGCAAACCAATGGAAAGTTATAATTTAGAAAAATGGCCTATTAAAAAAAAAGATCTTGATAAATTCACTGATAAAACTTGCTCGATACTTAACATAAAAAATAAATTTTCTAAATCACAACTTAACAAATATTTCAATCAAATTGAATTTCAATATTCCAATGTGAGATTCGCAGATAAATATAAACAGTATATTAAGAAATCAAAAAAAATTCATTTAGTTTTAAACTGTCAACTATCACATTTTGAAAGTGAAAATAAAACAATTAAAAATGCTGTATGTATTTCAAATAATTCTATAAAAAAAATTAAATCGAAGTATTTTATTTTAGCTTGTGGAGGAATTGAAAATTCAAGAATTTTACTATGGACAAAAGAAAAAAATAAAAGTTTAATTAATAAAAGTTTACCCATTGGTGAATATTGGATGAATCATCCTTGGATAATTGCAGGAGTGGGAATAATAAACAAAAAAAAATTAAAAAAAATATTAGGATATAATTTTTTAAATTACGAAGGTCCTTTGCATTTTGCGTCAAGAGATAAATTAATTAAAGAAAAAAAAATTTTAAGTGCTGCAATTTATATGAATGCCAAAGAAGACAATAAAATTTATAAAGAAATAATAAAAGATATTCTTTGTATAGCTCCGGAATATGGGAAAAAAATTGCACGTAGCATTTTCCAAAAAGATTTAAAATGTGGTAATATATTTATGAATTTAGAAGAACCACCAATTAAAAATAATAAAATTATACTTGATAGCAACAACAAAGATAAATTTAACATCCCAAGAATAAAATTGTTTTATAAAAAATCGAATGAGTCTTTATTAACAGCCAAAAACTTTTTAGAGGAATTTGCAAATTTTTGTATAGAACAAGATGTAGGAAGAATAGCTTTAAAAAAAAATATTTATGATTTAAAGAGTTTTGAAAATATGGGGGGATATCATCATTTGGGTGGTACTAGAGTTGGAAAAAATAAACTAAACTCAGTTGTTAATGAAAGTTTAAGAGTACATGAAATTAATAATCTTTTTGTAAGTGGAAGTTCAACTTTTTTTACTGGAGGTTATACAAATCCAACCTATAGTATAATACAGTTGTCATTAAGATTAGCTCATAAAATATCGGATGATATAAATTCTTAATAAAAATGAGAAAATTTATAGAAAAGAAAATATCAATAGTAATTCCAACACTTAATGAGGAAAGTAATATTATACAATTAATAAATGAAATAAATAATGAATTAAGCGATATAGATTACGAAATTATAATTGTTGATGATGGATCAACCGATGCCACAGCAAAAAAAATATTAAATGAATTCAAAGATAATCAAAGCGTAAAACTTATACAAAGACAGCACGATAAAGGATTAGTTCAAAGTATAAAATTTGGCCTTCAATCAATAACTGGTGAATATTTTGTGGTAATGGATGGAGATAGACAGCACTCTCCCTCAAATATAAAAACTTTACTTAGCGGCCTTCAAGAAAATGATTTAGCTATAGGCGTAAGAAACTTAAAAAATTTAAATGTTATTTCTATAAAAAGACTTTTTTTGAGCAAATTTTTTAATAAAATTTTGCAATTAATTTTATCTACTAAAATTTCAGATCCATTGACTGGATTTTTTGCAGGTAAAGTATCTTTACTAAATCAAAAATTTTTTTTGTTAGCTAATTCTGGATTTAAGGTTCTCCTAGATCTGATATTTTCAAATAAGAAGAATAAAATTAATATAATAGAAAAAGAAATTAAATTTAATGCAAGAGTAGAAGGCACCTCTAAATTAAATGCTCATGTTGGTTTTTCATTTATTACACAAATACTTTCATATTTATTTAATGGACTTTTATCTTCAAAATTTATTGGCTTTATTATAATAGGAAGTATTGGTTTTATTATTCACTTTATTTTATTATTTTCATTCTACTATCTATTTGAGATTTCCTTTTATCTAAGCCATCTATTATCTACTCTAATTACTGCGACAGTGAATTTTTTAGCTAATAATTATTTAAATTTCTATGAAAATAAAGCTACATCAGTTAACAAATTTATATTTGGTTTATTTAAATATTATTTAATTAATCTTCCTGGCATTATCGCTAGTGTTGGATCTGCAAGTTTTGCTTTCAATGTTTTAACAAAGAGTCCAATTTTTGCTTCTTTAATTGGAGTTATATTCGATACAATATTTAAGTATTTAATCTCTAAAACCTGGATATGGAAATCTAATTAATCTAATTTAGATTACAAAAACTCTTTTTTTTCTAAATATTTTGTGTGATCAATAATTATCATTTGTTGAAGAACAGAAGAATTTTTAACTAAGATTTTTTTAATTAAATTTGGTATAATTTTATTTATTATTTTGAAATTAATTTTTAAAACTTTTTTATTTTTATATAGAGCCATTTGTTCAAATAAATCCCATAAACTTTTTTTATCTTTACCAGCAATATTATAAATTAAGCGTTCTTTTTTTCCATGTGTTATAATTCTTTCAACAAAAGTAAAAATTTTATTAATTTCTACTGGGTAATGAATATGTCCAGGAAAAATCATTGGATAAAATGGTAAGAAATTAATGTTCAAGTAATTATCTACTTGTTTGAAATTTCCTGATGGCTGTATAACTTCATCAATTTTATCATATATTAATGGCAACCTTAAAATTACAATGTTTTGGTTTTCAAGATTTTTTTCAGCTTCTTTTTTAGTAATAGTATAAAAATCTTTTCTATCATTAATTAAAACATTAATACTGCTTATATGAATAAAAAAAATATTTTTTTCTTTTTTTTTTATATAATCAATCAAAATTTTAGGAAAATTTTGATTGATAAATATATCTTTTTTTGTTTTTGGCTTAAGACTCGCTGCACAATTAATTATTACATCAACATCTATAAACTTATCTAAAAATTCATTAAAAAAACTTGAATTCTCATCTGGAATATCTCTTAGATTAACCTTTATTATTTCAAATTTGTTGGACAAGTTTTTGCATAGATAACTACCTAGAAAACCCGAATAGCCTGTGACTAATACCTTCATATATATCCTTTGTTTTATCTTTGATAAATTTAATTATCCATTTTGGATTTAAATAATATTCTCTATATGCATAATTCAATAAATCACTAACATCTTTTGGTTTAAAATTTGGATGATCAAAAACTAATTGCCATTGAGTAAATTTTTCAAATGAATTGACAATTATTTTATTTTTATATTCACTATAAACTGGTGTGCCTGGATATGGAGTAAAAACACTAAATTGAGCATATGAAGATTTTATTTTTTTTGCATATTGAACTGTTTCTTTAAAAGTTTGTGTCGTATCTTTAGGTAACCCTAAAATATACATTGCTTTTACTTTTATGCCTATTTTTTCTAAAAAATTAACTTTAGATACTTGATTAAAATTTGTATCTGAAGCTCTATTTGCATCTTCCCTAACTTCCTCATCTCCAGACTCAATTCCTACATACATCAACTTTATACCTGCCATTTTCATAATTTTAGCTAAACTTTCATCAATATTTTTTAAGTGTACTTCTATGCAAATTCTAAATTTATGTTTTGAATTTATTATTTCCTTACAAACAGCTTCGGTATGTTTTTTATCCAAAGAAAAAACTGGATCTCTAAATAAATAATTCGACACATTTAATTTTTTTTTAAAATAAATCATTTCTTCAACCACCCTTTTTGGAGATTTAAGTCTTAATTTTCTACCTTGTTGAAGAGGATATACACAATAGTAAAAACATGAATATGGACAACCTCTAGAAGAATTTATTGTTACTGCCGCTCCATCTCCAATAAATTTCATTCTTGGAGTATAATTTTTGAAAATTACATCCCAACCAGGCATAGATAATTCATCAAGAGGATATGTTTGAAAATTTTCAATTACTTGGGGAAGATTTAATAAATCCTCTTTTGTCATATTATGCTTATGAAAAAACATTTCAGGTTCACCTTTAATAACATGTGCGCCAGCCATTAAATAAGGATCTGAATTTGATGTCGCAAATGGTCCAATTACAATTATTTTTTTATTTTTTTCTTTTAACAATTTTACAAATTTTATTTCTGTCTCATGGCATACAATTGAGGAAGGAACTAAATATAAATCGTAATCTTTAGTTAAATCAAGTTCTGTACTGTAATCAACTTTATGACCTAAATTAATTAATTCTCCACAAGTTTGGACTACGAAAAGTTGCGGAAAATCAATGGAGCTTTTAACAAGACGTTTTAAAAGTTGTGCTACAAATCCATTTCCGTAATTATTTGCGGTACCATAAGAGCCATTTTGATCTTTAGAAATTCTATAGCTAACTTTGGGATAAACATCTAATATTAAAATATTCATAATTATTATTTTTTAATAAAATTAAATAACTTAGCATAATTGTTAATATAAATAACAATTGCTAAAAAATAAATACCAGAGGTCTGAAACATAACTCTGCTCAAGCTTGCTTTAATAAGCAATTCTGTTTCTGTCATTTTAAACGCATAAGTTAGATAAACAAAACCTATATTAAAAAATAAAAAAAATAGTACAAATTTGGTAATATTTTTGATCGGATATTTAAAAATAATATAAATTAACAAAGGTATTGTTAACAAATATATAGGATTATATGCTAGATATAAAAAACTATATAGAGTAATAATTTTTAATTTTTCAAATATCACTCTTAGATCAAAATCAAACGTTTTATCCATTTGAAAATACTCAGGATTTAATTCTGTACTATAGTAATTAAATAAAAAGAGTCTTAAACTTAGAATTGTAAATAATCCCATTAAAATATAAAATTTATCTTTTTTGGAAAGGGAGCATGTAATAAATAAACAAATTAATAAAAATAATCCGTAGAAAACTCCTTCGTTTTTAAACCAACAAATTATATTAAAAACTCCTAATAATATTAATATAAGTAGAGTTTTATTTGTACTTAAATTTTTATCAAAAATTAAAAATGCAAATCTTGAAAATAATAAAATTGATGAAAAAATTAAAACATCTTGTAGGCCAGAAAATAAATTATAATTATAAGTTATAAAAATTAATAAAATAGCGAATACTGTTTTCTCAATATTTTTAAGTTTTAAACAATTTGATAACGAAAAGATAGATACTACATAAAAGAAAACATAGAATATTCTTCCAAGATAATCAAAATCTCCAAAAGGATATTTCCAAAAAAATGACCAAACAAATGGTCCTAAATGAGGATAGTCAAAATTATTAAAATTTTTTAAATTGTTAATATCTTGACTATGAAAAAAATTTAACGTTTTTAAATACCAGTTTGATTTTGCATCCCAACTAAAAAATAGTTGATCCGCAACATCAATAGATATTAGAAAAATGAAAACTAGGGAACATAAAATAAAATAGTTAATTTTTAATTTATTAAATTTTATATTTTTAAAATTTAAAATAAAAAATAAAATTATTATAAAAAAATAAATAAATAGAAAGTATTGAGTATTTAAATTGAGTAAAGAAGAAAAAAATAATAAATTTATAAAAAAAATAATATTTATTGATAATTTATCAAAGAAATTAAATTTGAATGAATTGTAATAACTATTTTTTTCAATTAAAATTACTGGCAGATAGATTGTACCTAAAATAAATAGTATCTGCATTGTAATATAAAATATTTCCATCATCTTATATAATAACAATTTTTAAAATTATCCAAAATCTGAAGATTATCTAAATTAAATTCATTTTTTAGAAGCACAGTAATGCTATTTATATTATCTCTATTTAAGTTATTAAATTCTAAATAAGTGGGTTTATATATATTATTAATTTTTTTTGTTTCATAATCAATTATCAAGAAACCATTATCTTTAATTATTTCATCAAAAAATTTTGAATAAATTATATCTTTCTTTTTGCTTCCAAAATTTTTTCTATAAATTATTAAACTTGAATTAAGATTAATTTTTGGAACCTTTAAATCAAAATATATTTTAGAAATTCCATTTGAATATTTAACAGTATTTTCTGAGTAAAAATTTTCTAAATTAGGTTCAAATTTCATAAACATTTTGTCTGGATAATTTAGTAAAACTTTATGTGATTCATCATCCTTAAGCCTTGTATCGTAAATAGACCAATTTGAATCTGGTACAGAGTCCTCGTAATTGATTATTATTGGATTAAAATTAAATTTATATTTTTTTTTTAGATATCTAAGATAACCAACTGAATCGCCATTGCAATAGCCACTAGAATTTGTAAGTCTGCTTTCATAGTCTATATTTATTACATTATAAAATTTTCTAAACAGATTTTGGTTTAAAATAAAAATTAATATAAGTAATGCAATTAGTAAAATTCCAATATTTTTTTTATACTTTTTGGTCAATTTGAATTAATTTATTTAAACTATATATTGTATTTTATTGTGTATTAAAGAAAATAAAACATATACTAACTAAAAATAATGGGAAATTATTTAACCTTTTTTAAATTTCTTTTAACTACAAATAGTTTACTAAGAATCCTTCAAATATATAAATGTTTAAATATTAATTTGAGAGGTATTACCCTAGAATTTGGTGCTATAAAAAATAAAAATAAAACATTCTCAAATTTTGTAAAAGGTAAATCAAAATTTGAATATACTAATATTAATCCAAATAAAAATTTTAATATATTCTTCGCAGATTTAACAAAAAAATTAAAAATAAAAAATAATAAATATGATAATATTTTGATTTTTAATGTTCTTGAACATTTGCCTAAATTTAGTCTAGCTTTTTCAGAAACATTTAGAATTCTAAAAAAGGGAGGTCTTTTAATTGGTTCGGTCCCATTTATTTATCAAATTCATTCTGCTCCTAATGATTATTATAGATATACAAAAGACTTCTTAAATCTTAAATTAAAAGAAAATAAGTTTAAAAAAATTAAAATTTTTCCGTTGGGATTTGGTCCTTTTGTAGCAAGCTATACATTAATACATTCTTATTTAAAATTTTTACCTTTATTTAGCCAAATTATACTAGTAATAGCATTTATTTTGGACTCTTTCATTCAAGTTTTTGTTAAAACAAAATTAAGTGAAATTTTTCCAATTGGATATTTTTTTATTGCAAAAAAATAAATATATTAAAATTATATAAGCACATGGACATTTTTTATTGGTCACCTTTCATATCAAAAGTAGCAACTGTATCTTCCGTAATTCGTTCTGCCGAGTCCTTAATAAAATATTCAAATCAAAAAATTAATGTCTCTTTAATTGATGCAATTGGAGAATGGGAAGAATATAGAAATACAATCGACCAAAGAATTCAATTGATCAAACTTAATAAAAAAAATTATTATGAGAACCTGCCTAGAGGAGGGTTTATAAAAAGTAGATTATCTTATTTAATTATTTTTTTTTTAAGTTTTAACAAACTAAAAAACATTATAAATAAAAAAACACCAAATTTTTTAATAATTCATCTTATGACTACGCTTCCAATATTTTTGACAATTTTTTTTAATAAAAATACTAAAATAATACTTAGGATATCTGGCTTACCTAAATTGAATTTTTTTAGATATTATTTTTGGAAATTTTTTTCAAATAAAATTCATAGGGTGACTTGTCCTACATTGGGAACTTATAACTATTTACTAAAAAAAAAAATTTTCGATGAAAAAAAAATATTTTTACTCCGTGATCCAATAGTTTTTTTAAAAGAATATAAATCAAAAAAATTAGAAAAAATTGAAGATATAAACTTAAAGAACAAGAAATTTATTGTAAGCGTAGGAAGATTAACAAAACAGAAAAACTTTTATTTATTAATTTCTGCTTTTAATGAAATATTAAAAAAATATCCTGATTATTTATTAATTATTTTAGGTGAAGGTGAATTAAGAAAAAAAATTTTGAAAAAAATTGAAAATTTGAAAATTGAAAATAAAGTTTATTTATTGGGTTTTAAAAAAAATGTATTCAAATATATAAATAAAGCTGATTGTTTTATACTTTCTTCTCTTTGGGAGGACCCGGGTTTTGTATTATTAGAAGCGGGACTTTGTAATACTACAGTAATATCCAGTGATTGTCCTAATGGTCCTCAAGAAATATTAAATAATGGTAAAAATGGATATTTATTTAAGAACAACAATCAAAGCGAATTGATTAAAAAATTTGAAGAATTTAAAAATGAAGAGATTCATGGAGTCAATAAAAAGAAGTTAAATCTTAAAAAGGAATTAAAGAAATTTACTCTTTACTCTCATTTTAAAGCTTTAAAAAAAATAATTAGTTTGGAAGATTAATGAAAATCTCAATATGCATAACTACCTATTACAGAAACAATAGTTTAGAAAAATGTATTGAAAGTATTAATAGAATTAAAATAAAAAAAAATATCTTGATGAATATAATTGTTGTAGATAATACAAAAAATAACAATTTACTTAAGATAAAAAAAAAATTATTAAAAAAATCTAAATATAATATTTTATTTTTAAATGAAAAAAAAAGAGGACGAGTTTTTGCAAGAAATAAATATTTAAAAAAACTCAAAAGTATTAATCCAAATTACATTTGTCTTTTTGACGATGATTGTGTTATTGACAAAAATTGGCTTGAACAAAGTATGAAAACTATTACTAATTACAATGCCCAAGTAGTAACTGGACCTCAAATTTATTTAAAAAAATCAAAAGTTAATAGGAATACAATTAATTACTCTCAACTATTCGAACAAGGCTACGGAAATAAAATAATTTATAAAGCGAAATGGGCTGCAAGCAATAATGTTCTTATAGATTATAAAATAATTAAGAAAAATAATTTATTATTTGATGAAAATTTAAATAAATTTGGAGTAGGTGAAGATCAATTGTTTTTTTTAAAAATAAGTAAAATTGGATTCAAAATTTACTGGAATAAAAATATTAAAGTGTATGAAAAATTTCACTCTGAAAGACAAAACTTTAATTGGCTGATAGATAGAAGTTATAGATTAGGTGTGCTCGGTCATTATATTGATCAAATACAATATGGAAAATTTAAAGGTTTTTTCATTAATTATTTAAAATCAGTTTATTATTTTAACAAATTTTTAATTTCTATTATTTTAATTAGAAAAAATTATTTTGAAATAATATCAAATTATTTCATAAGATTTTTTGCAAGATTAATTGGCCCTTTTGTATTTAAAAATATAAATTTCTATAAAAAATGAACTTTAGAAATAATTACATTCTTTTAATATACTTAACATTATATCTATCATTAATATTTGGATTTTATATTAAAGAGGATTCTTCATCGGGTTATGCAATTGATCATTTTATACATTTAGAGATAATAAGTAAGTTTGATGAAAATTTTTTAGAAACTTTATTAAATTTTAACAACCAAGAGCAAAACTTTACAACGGCACATTCGCCTTTTTTTTATATTTTTTATTTAATTCTAAAAAAAATATTATTTTATAGTGATGAATTACTAAGATTATTTAATTTACATATTTCATTAATAATACCTTTCATTTTTTATAAGATTTTAAAACTAAAATATAAAATAAAAAAAAATGATTTAAAATTGTTAATACCTGGTTTGCTTTTTTTATCACCATATTTTAGATCAGGATCTATATGGATAGGAAGTGAAAATATCTCCTTAATATTTTTATTTGCAAGTTTTTATTTCTATTTTTTTTTTAAATCAAATAGGAGAAAGAATTTTAATTTAATTATTTTAAATATTATTTTTCTATCTTTGGCAGCGTATTTTAGACCTATATATTCTTTATTTAGTATTTATTTTTTTATAACTTTATACAAAGACCTCATAAATATTGAAAAAATATCTCAATATATATTAATTAATTTCTTTTTAGCTTTTCCTGCATTTTATTATATTTTTATTTTGGATATTAATTTTATTGCTATCCATCTTGATAGACCGATTACTATTTCAAGATTAGTGAATCAATTTTCAATAATTATTTCAATATTATTTTACTATTCGATTCCATACATAATATTGAATTATAATTTCATAAAAAATAAAATTTATAATATTGAAAATTACTTAATTTTTATATTTTATATTATTATATTATTCTTTTTTTTCAGTTATTCTTTAAATTACGGAGGCGGGATATTTTATAGAATTTCTTCTCAGTTTTTTAATTCAAACTATTTATTTTATTTATTTTCAGCAATCGGTTTTATTTTTTTTAAGACAATATTTGTAGATAATTTTAGATCCAAAAAAAATTACTTTGACTTTGTTTTATTAATTGTTCTAATCTTATTAGAAATTGATACAACTATATTTCATGAAACTTATGATATAATATTTTACTTAGCCTTTTTAGTAATTTTAAAAAATAACTTTTATTCGAATATTATTAAAAGCCTAGACAAAAAAAGAATATCATTTTTATATTTCTTTGTTTCTACTTTTTATATAATTTCAATTCTCAAATCTTATTTTTAGTTTCTTTAAAATTTAACTTTTTTTGGTGGGCCCTGAGAGGATCGCACTCCCGACCTTTTCGATGTCAACGAAACACTCTACTACTGAGCTAAGGGCCCGCTATTTACAATTTATCAATATTATAAAATGTGTCGTGCAATAATTGTAGGTTTTTTTTAGAAATTTTATTAGTATGCAAACCTACCAAAAAACCTAACTCTTGAATTTTTTGAGCAATTGGAAATTTTTCGTTTTTATTATTTAATTTATACAATTTTATAGCTGGATGATTTATGAATGAGCCACTAATTATCGGTCTTGTTTCAACTCCCCTTTGGTCTAAAAAATTTATAAATTTCTTCTTTTTATTTTTAAATTTTTCATTAATCAAAATAGGTAATCCCATCCAACTAGGATCTATATTTTTGTTTGGTTTTATAAAAGTGAATTGATTATTCCAATTTTTTGAATTTGTAATTTTTTTTAATATAAGATTTCTATTTATATTTCTCATTTTTTTTAATTTATCCAATCTTTTAAACTGATTGTGTGCAATTGCTGCTTGTATATCGGTAGGTCTTAAATTAAAACCTGAATTTGAAAAAATATAACGCGGATCTAAATTTGGATATTTCTTTGCATAAACATTGTAACTTTTAAATTTTCTAGAATAAAATCTAGTTCCGCCAAACCAGCCATGGGATCTTAATGAAAATAATATTTCGTAATCTTTATCATTATCACAGGTTATCATGCCGCCTTCTCCAGATGTAATTTGGTGAGAATAATAAAATGAAAAAGTTCCATAATTTCCAAATGTACCTAGATATTTATTTTTTAATTTTGAACCTAATGATTCACAATTATCTTCTATAACAATAAGTTTATGTCTTTTAGCTATTTTTTTTATTTCAAATAAATCACTACTTATACCTAAAACATTAATTAACATTATAGCTTTAGTTTTTTTGGTTATTTTTTTTTTTAATTCTTTAATATTAATATTTAAAGTGCCGATATCCACATCAACAAAGACTGGTTTTAATCCAAATTGAACTAAGGGCCAAATCGATGTAGACCAGCATAAAACTGGAGCTAAAACTTCATCGCCTCTTTTTAAATGATTTTTTTTCAAAGGATTTCCAGCACCAAAAACAGCAAGCAAATTAGCTGAAGACCCTGAATTTACCATTAAAGCATGCTTAGCATTAATTTTTTTAGCAAATTCATTTTCAAAATTTCTCGTATGTTGTGCCATAGTAATTCTTTTAGAATTTAAAACTTTTTTTCCCACAGAAATGTCGCTTTTATTGAAACCATTTTCTAAAAGTTCATATTTATATTTTTTTTTAATAAGTAAATTAATTTTTGATATTTTTTGTTTCATAAATAATTTAAAATTTTTTTTTTCTTACTCTTACACTCTCTTTGTTTAAAATAAAATAAAAAAGGCAATATATAAATATAGATACAAGAATTGTTAAAATTTGAATTTTAGTATTATAATAGTAAATAGTTGCAAATACAAAAATTATTAAATTAAAAAAATTTATAACTAGTCCAGTAAATGTGTTTACAAAATTTTTACTTAAATTTCTCTTTTTTTTAAAGTAAGAAAATAATAGTTGGTGCAAATGCAAATTATCAGGAGACATGGGAGATTTTTTTTGTATAACTTTTCTAATAATTGAAAAAAAATTTTCAAAAGCTGGATACCATAATAAATTTGCAATATAAAAAGGTGAAACTACATAATTTTTAAAGGAAAATTCAATTAGTACAAAAGATACTATAAATGCAATAAGATAAGCTCCATTATCTCCGAGATAAATTTTTCCAATAATATTATATAAAAATACAACAATTGCAGAAATTATTGTAATTGTTATTAAATCATAGTTTGGAAAAATAATTTCATTATTAAAAAAAATATATAACAATGAAAATAGTATTAATAGAAAATAACCAATTGTTAATGTATTTAAACCATCCATAAAATTTGATCCATTAACAACAATTAAAATACAAAAAGTAGTAAAAATTAGGTTCATTATTTTTTCTTCAAGCAAAAAATCTAAAAAAAGAAGTCTGTATGGGCTGATTCTGATATCAAAAATATATAAAAAAATAAAAATTACAATTGATTGTAGAAAAAATCTTTTAATTGGAGACTCTAACAAACCCCTATCGGATAACAAACCCAGAATAAAAATTAAAATTAAAAATGTCTTAAATAAAATACTTCCTTCATTCCAAAATAAAACACAGCCAGATAATACAATTAAACCTCCTGCGTAAGAAACTTTCTCTCTATTTTGAACAAAATTTTTATGAATAGAATTTTTTTTTGAATCTAAAAATAAATTATTTTTTAATAATAAGAAGTTTATAAAATAAGTAAATAAAAATAATATGACAAAAATGTAATAAAAATTCATTTATCAATTAAAACATTTCCTTATTAGATAACTCTAAATCAGACTCAACCATTTCTTTGATCATTTGATTTAAGGAAATTTTAGGTTTCCATTTAAGAATTTTTTTTGCTTTTCTTGCATCACCCAATAAAGTCTCAACTTCGGTTGGTCTAAAGTATTTTTTGCCAACTCTAACAATAATTTTACCGGTATCCTTATTAATGCCTCTTTCGTTAACACCTTTTCCAGTCCACTTTATTTTAATTCCCAAATATTTTGCAGCAATATTAACGAAATGTCTAACAGTATATTGTTTTCCAGTAGCTATTACAAAATCATCGGGTTTTTTTAATTGCAACATTCTCCACATTGCTTCGGCGTAATCTTGAGCATGCCCCCAATCTCTTTTAGCATTTAAATTACCTAAAACTAACTCTTTCTGAATACCTAATTTAATTCTTGATAAAGCAATTGTAATTTTTCTAGTTACGAAAGTTTCTCCTCTTAAAGGTGACTCGTGATTAAACAATATTCCATTACACGCGAAAAAATTATATGCTTCTCTATAATTCACAATAATCCAATATGCGTATTGTTTAGCGACTGCATAAGGGCTCCTTGGATAAAAAGGAGTTTGCTCGTTTTGAGGAACTTCCTGAACTTTTCCATATAATTCTGAAGTTGATGCTTGATAAATTTTTGTTTTCCTAATTAAATTTGCTGAACGAACTGCTTCTAACAATCTTAGTACACCTATAGCATCTGAGTTAGCTGTATATTCTGGAATTTCGAATGAAACTTGAACATGACTTTGGGCAGCCAAATTGTAAATTTCGTCAGGTTTAATTTTATTCAAAATACTTATTAAACTTGAGCTATCAGTCATATCTCCATGGTAAAGTATAAATCTTTTGTCATGAAGATTTTTGTCATTAAAGAACTCATCAATTCTTTGAGTGTTAATTAGTGAAGTTCTTCTTTTAATCCCGTGAACTTCATAACCTTTTTTTAATAATAGCTTAGATAGATAATATCCATCTTGTCCAGTGATACCAGTTATTAATGCAACTTTTTTTCTCATTTTTTAAAAATAAATAATCTAATTATAGATATTAATATCAAAAAACCATCTTTAAATTCATTTACCTTTTTTTTTCCAGCAATTCTAGGTCTTTCATGCGATGGCAAACATAGCATTTTATACTTCATAAACTTTGCTTTAATTGGAAGTTCAACACAAAATGAAAAATCTCTACTAATAATATTTAAGTTCTTATAAGCTTTAGTAGATCCCATTACATAAGTAAATAATACATCTGATATATTTAAGTTAAATAATGTATTACATATAAAAGTAAAAATTTTATTTCCAATAAATGTTAAAACTGTATCATCGTCACTTCCAGCGTTTTTTCCGTATCTGCTATTAAAAATAAAGTCATTATCTTTTTTTAATTTTTCTCTCATTTTTTTTAAATACTTGGGATTAAATGCACCATCCGCATTAAAAATACAAAAGTATTTAGTTTTAACAGAATGTATCCCTTGATTAAGAGCAGAACCATATCCATCTTTTTTTTGAAAAATAATTTTTGATTTATACTTTTTAATTGATTTAATAGTTAAAATATCATCTTTTTGTGTTACTATAATTTTTTTCACTGAAAATTTTCCTAATTCTTTCAAAACTTTTGGAAGAGAATCTGCTTCTGATTTTGCTGGTATCACTAAAGTAATATCGTGCATTATAAACTAAAAATATATTTTATATTTTTTAATTAAGGAATAAATAGAAAGTCTTAATACATAATAAATTGATAATAAGCCATTATAATTTTCAAAATTATTATAAAGTCTATATGCATCCATTAATCTTTGGGTTTTTGAAGATGATAGAGATTTCCGTAAAGATCTCCAATTAGTTAAATATTTACCTGTACCATTTAATACCTTTAACTTTTTAACTAATTTAAGCCATAAATAATAATCTTCCTTTGTTTTTAAATCACAAAATTTATTTTTTCCTAAAATTTTTTTTTCTAAAATAACTGTTGAAAGACCAATATCGCAGCTTTTGATTAAATCAGTGTAATAAAGATTTTTTTTAACCATATATTTTCCAGTTTTTTTACCCTCAGAATTTATAATATTATAGCTAGAGTGACTAAATGATAAATTATTTTTTTTCATAAAATTAATTTGTTCAAATAACTTATTTTTCTTCCATGTATCGTCGGCATCACAAAAAGCTATAAATTTTCCTTTTGCATATTTTATGCCAATATTTCTTGACAAACCTGGACCTAATGTTTTTTTATTAATTATTAATTTTTTATTTTTTATTTTTTTTAAATTATTTTCTACAAATTCTAAGTCATCTTTGTCGATATCATCATAAATCAAAATTACCTCATAGTTTTTAAAGGTTTGATTACAAATTGAATTTATAGTTGAGTTAAAATATTTTTTTTTTTTTCTAAAAGGAATAACTATACTTACTAAAATTTTTTTATACATATATATTATTTAAAAAATCTATTAAAATTTCTAACTGCTCTTAAAATAAAAATTAAGTAAACAACCCAAAAATTTTGGCCATTGTTTAGCCTAATTTTATTATTTTCTAAAAGAAAATCTAAGTATTTTATTCTTGAGGATATCCCTCCTCTTCTAAACTTTCCTAAAATTTCGCTTTTTTTTGTTGCTAAACCTCGTAACTTGAATTTTACAATCATTTTATAAAAAAAATCATAGTCAGAAGACCACTTATATTGAGTATCATAAAAACCAATTTTTTTTTGTGCCAGTTTTTTTATAAAAAAACCTACTGAATGGGTAGTGTAAAATCCAAATGTCCACTTTATTCTTTTTGGATGATAACCATGTAATAGTTTATGTTTATAAACACTACCAAATAAAAAATCCAAATTTTTATCTATAGAAAAATATTTATTAACAATTTCTAATGCATCATCAAAATAAACATCATCAGAATTTAAAATTCCAATAATATCTCCTGTTGCTTTCTCAATTCCTTTATTCATTGCATAATATAGGCCATTATCTGGTTCGCTTATAAAATAACTTATTTTATCGATATGTTTTTTTATTATATTTTTTGTATTATCATCAGAGTCTCCATCAATAATTATGTGCTCATAATTTCTATATCTTTGGTTAAATACACTTAAAATATTTTCCTCAATATATTTTTCAGAATTTTTAGTAACTGTAATAATTGTTATTTTATAATTTTTATTCAATTTATTATTTATTTAATTGTTTAATTAAAAATTTATAATATTTTTCCTTAGCTATCTCGTTATTAAATCTATATAAATTTTTCTTTGCAAATTTATTTTTTTTATAAAAAAAATTTTTATTTCTAATAAAAAGTTTTATTTTATTTTTAAGATCATTATAATTTCCTGTTTTAAACATTGTCCCTGCTTTTCCATTAAGTAAAATTTCTTTTGGCCCAGAAGGACAATCTGAAGAAATTATAGGTAAGCCTAAATATTGGGCCTCTATAAGAACATTTGGCAATCCTTCATATTTAGAAGTTAGAATAAATAAGTCCGAGTCGTTCATAAACTCGTATGCTTTATTTTTGTATCCACCTAATTTTATATGTTTATTTAAATTATAACTTTCTATCTCTGACAAGATTCTGCTATGATTGTAACCTTTGCCAATCAAATACAATCTAAACTCAAAGCCTTCATTTTTTAATAAATTAAGCGACTTAATTAATGTAGAGTGGTCTTTTTGATCGGTTAATCTACCGATACTCAATATTTTTAAATTTTTAAATTTTTTAAAAAAATTAATTTTTTTTTTATTAATTCTATTTGGTAGTGCAATTGGATTATAAATTACTTTTGAATTTAATTTAAAAATTTTTTTAATTTTTTTTTTAAATTCGAAACTATTCACTATAACTCCATCACTTAAATTATAAAAAAATTTAAAAATTATCTTTTTTAATGGTGTGTCAATATATTTATCTGGTGAGGTATTTAATCTAATTACAATCTTACTATTTATGATTTTTGACAGAATTATTGAATAAATGTTTGATTGAAAAGATAGTATTATTTTTTTTTCTTTAGAATAAAGACGTAACCCAAGAAAAAAACAAGCAATGGATTTAATTATTCTTCCTTGATTGTAAAATAATATAGAATTTAAGCTTAAAAAATTGATTTTATTAGGATATTTTTTCTTATCAATATTACTGGATGTTATCACTATTATTTTTGTAAATTTTTTACAAAAATAATTTAAAAGATAGAAAAAATTTTTTTCCACACCGCCCGACTCAATAGAGGGGAAAAAAATAATTAAAGTTTTCATAAATTATTTTATTTTTTTGTTTTAATAAAACCCATTAGTAACCTAAAATTTTTAACTAAAATTCGTCCAAAAAAAATAAAAATAATAATCAAAAAATTTTGTTTATTATTTAATCTTATTTTTAACTCATTAAATAGAACTGAAAAAAAGCTAAACTTTGTCGAAAAATTGCTTTTTCCTAAATCACCAAAAATTTCATCTGATTTTGTTCTTGCTCCCTTTAACTTATAACTTACCACAATTCTATAAAGCCAATCATAATCTGATTGAAATCTGTAACTTGTATTTAAAAGACCTACTTTTTTTAAAGAATTTAATTTTATATAAAATCCAACTACTGTTGATGGTATAATATTAAATTGTCTATAAATATCTTTAGGTCTATATCCGGCATAAACTTTGTTATCTTTTTTTATCGTTCCACATAGAAAATCTATTGATGGATCATTGCCAATATATTTTCTAAGTATTTCAAGTGCATTTGGGTATAATATATTTGAAGAATCAACAATGCCAACAAATGATCCTCTGGCTAAAGCAAAACCTTTATTCCAAGCATCCCATAAATTTTTATCTTTTTCACTTACCCACAAATCAATGTCATCACCATAACTTTTTAATAATTTATTTGTTTCATCTCCAGATTTTCCATCAATTACTATTAATTCAATATTTTCATAATTTTGATTTAGTACAGAGTTGATTGATTTACTTAAATTTTTATCTTTAAAATTAGGCATTATAATTGAGAAAAGTGGAAATTCTTTTATGGAATTTTTAAATAAATTATTATACCTAGCGCCTCCATAAATTTGATCTATGTCTTTTACTATTTTAGGATATAAAATACTTTTAAATTTATCAGATATATGTTCGTCTAGTTCATTAATTTTATTAAAAAAAAACTTATTTTTTCCAAACCTATTTTTTTTGTTAATTATATTGTTCAATTATATTCTTTATTATACCAATCAATTGTATAATTTAAGCCTTCTGTTAAAGAGGTTTTAGATTTCCATCCCAAATTATTTATAAAAGTATTGTCTAGTCTTTTCCTTAATGTTCCATCAGGATATTTTTTATTAAATTTAAGTTTTGATTTAAAATTTATAACTTTTGAAATTTTTGTAGCAAATTGCTTTATCGAATATTCATTTCCAGATCCAACATTTATCAATGAATTTTTCTTCAAATATTTCATCAACATTTTATTTCTTTTAATTTTTTTTTTAATAATAAAAAAAATTGCAGAAGCCAAATCATCAACATACATAACTTCTCTTTTTGGTTTACCTGTGCCCCAAATTTCTACAAAATTTTTGTTGTTTTTTTTAGCCTTTACAATTTTTTTAATTAAAGCAGGAATAAAGTGGCTTGTTTTCAAATTAAAATTATCATTTGGACCATAAAGATTACATGGCATCAAAGTTATATAAGATGTTTTAAACTGCCTATTATAGTATTCACATAATTTTAAACCTACTATTTTTGCAATGGCATACGCTTCATTTGTTTTTTCAAGATATCCCGATAGTAAATAATCCTCTTTAATAGGCTGCTTTGCAAATTTTGGATAAATGCATGAACTGCCTAAATTTATAAAATGAGGAACTTTATATCTAAAAGCTGATCTAATTAAATTAGTTTGTATAAGTATATTTTCATTCAAAAATTCAGTGGGATAAGCATTGTTCGCAAAAATTCCACCTACTTTTCCTGCGCAATTAATAATTATATCTGGTTTATTTTTTTTAATAAAATTCTCTACTTTAGTAAAATTTTCTAAATTTAATTTGGCTCTAGTTGCATATATTAATTTTCCAAATTTTTTTTTTTTAAAAAAATTAATAAGTGAACTACCAACCATTCCTCTGTGTCCGGCTATAAAAATTTTTATTTTTTTTTTAGAATTTATCATAACATTTATTTAATTATTTTCATTTTTGGAAGAGGGAAGATTAATTTGGACCCACTTTTTATTGTTTTTTTTTCTCTAGATATTATTTCATTTTTGAAATGCCATGGTAGAACAAGATAATAATTTGGTTTGCATTTTCTTGAAAATTCTTCAGAAACAATTTTTATTTTTGTGCCAGGAGTATAAAGATTGAATTTTTGTGGGTTTCTGTCAGCTATACATTGAATTTTTTTATTTGAAATATTAAAATATTGAAGCAAAACATTGCCCTTTGTAGATGCACCATAGCCGTGAATTAACTCTTTTTTCTTATAAATGTTATTAATTAGTTTAACTAACTTTTTTCTTTGGTTATTAATTAATTTAAAAAAATTACGGAAAGTTTTAATTTCATGTAATTTGGCTCTTATTTCTCGATTTAGAATTGAATTAATATTTTTTATATTATTTCTGTAATTAGAAGAATTATGACAAATAAAATATCTCATGCTGCCTCCATTTATAGTGTTAGGCTTTATATTAAAAACTCTTAAATCATTTTTTTTCATTAGGTTTTTTATAACTGTTGATGAATAATATTCCAAATGCTCATGACATATTGTATCAAATTGACAGTTTTTTATAATTGATAATAAATCTGCGTGTTCCAAAATAAAAACTCCATTAAAATCCAAGATTTTTTTTATATCTTGCAAAAATTTATTTGGATTTGGCAAATCATAAAACATAGACAAAGCTGTGATTACTTTAAATTTTTTTTTAATTTTTTTTTTTTTCAATCACATTAAAACTAAAAAAATCTTCGATACCATAATTTATTCTATTGTAATAACTTCTGTATTTTTTTATTATTGGGTCTACGCCAACTGTAAAAATATTTTTTTTATAAAAATTAAGCAAAGTTCCATCATTACTTGCTATATCTAAAACTGCATCTTTTTTTTTCAATTTTACTAATTTAATAGACTCTTTTACAACATCCCTTACATGATTGGTCATGGTGTTATTTATACCTGTTCTATAACCATAACTTGTATTGTATAAATATCTGGGATTAAAATTTCTGTCTAATTGAACTAATTTACAATCTTTACAAATTATTAAGCTAATAATAGCTTTTGGAATATTTACTTTTAGACTTTTTGCAAATTTGCCAGTAAAACTCATTTTTCCTAAACTAAACAGTTTTGAGAGATTTCTTGAATTGCAAATTCTACAATTGTTAACTTTCATTTTTTTTTTTTATATTAATAAAATAATTTTATAAAGCATAAACTTGGTATAAATAGCAATATAAAATTATGCAAGAAAATGAAAAAATATAAAAAAAAAGTAATAATAACCGGTGCTTTAGGTCAAGATGGAATTATTTTGTCTAATCTATTTGTTAAAAACAATTTTAGTGTATTTGGATTTGTAAAAAAAATAAAAAAAAATAAAGTGAAAAATGTTAAATATCTTAAAATTTCTCTAACCAATTTTTCAACTTTATCAAAAAATATAAGATATATTAAACCAGATATTTTTATACATTTGGGCACCGATAATCCGAATTTTAAAGAAACTAAAAAAAAATATTCTTTTAAAAAAAATTTTAAGATTTCAAAAAATATTATTGATTATTTTGCATCAAATAAAATAAGAACAAAAATTATTTTAATAGGTTCTTCGCAAATGTACAAAAAAAACCAGCAAAAAATCGATATTAGTACTAAATTTAAACCACAAAATTCATACGCAAAATTCAGAGTTAATTCTTACAAATATATGCTTTGGAGCAAAGAGAAATTTAATATTAATGCTACTACTGCTATTTTATTTAATCATGACTCTATACACAGAAATAAAAAATTTTTAATACCAAGAATAGTTCAATTAATTAAACAAAAAAAAATTAAAGAAATAAATAAAATATTTTGTGAAAATATTTCAGGTGATTTTTCTCATGCAGAAGATATTTGCAAAGGAATTTACAAATTAGCCAAATTTAAAGAAAATCCAAATAAATTAATTTTTTCATCAAATAAAAGAACTTTTGTTAATGATATCATAAATTATTTACTTATTCTAAATAATTCAAAAATAAAATTTAAACGAATAATAAGAAATAAAAACTTTGGATCTATTGGGAATAATGTTGCAACGAAAAAAAAATTAAATTGGCAGCACAAAAAAAATATTTTCATTGCCGCAAAAGAATTGATGTTTAAAAGTTACTAATTCTTTTTTAGATAAAAGAGTAATAGGTATAATAAAGCAGAAAATATATCTAAAATTTCCATTTTAGACGATCCGGCCAATCTAGCAGGCAAATTAATTGGTATTTCAAAAATTTTATAATTTCTTCTATTTAATAAAAATGTACTTTCCCAAAAAAATGAGTAGCTATTATTTTTTGCACTTAACAAATCCTTGAGCTTTACCTTGTCAGTATTATAGCACCTGAAAGCTCCAGAACTATCAAAATTAATTTTCAACAATTTTCCTATAATCAAAAATCTAATTTTAGTTAAAATTTTTCTCCACCAGGTCCAATTATCAAGTGAATTTTTTTTGATAAAACGATTTGTGCTAATAATATCAAATTTTTTTTTTAATAAAATTTTTAACATTTGATTTATATATTTTGGATGGTGAGTTCCATCACTATCCATTGTAATTATTGTCTTATATTTTTTGCTATAACCCCATCTTAATGCATCTTTATGTGCCGAACCTATGCCAAGTTTAGATTTTCTAACTTTTAAAAAAATTTTTTTATATTTTTTTTGACACTCATTTATCTCAAATCTTGTTTTGTCAGATGAATTATCATCAATAAACAAAATAGATTTATTTTTTTTAACAGATTGAAAAATATTTTTTACCAATGGTTTTATGTTACCTTCTTCATTGTAAACTGGAATAATAATTAATAATGCGTTCTTGGTCGAAGACATAAAATTAAACTAAATTAAACAATTAAATATTTTTTTTTTTATATATACATCAAATGACTTAAAATCATCTAATTTACAAAAAATCTCTTCATCAATTACAGAATTTAGAGCGACCAGACTATCTTTTCTCAAGATTATTAAATCAAGCTTATTCTCAAAAGAATAATTACGATTTTTGAATAAATCAATTAATCTAATTTTCTCGTCTATTGGAATAATTATTTGCATAGCTTTAGTTGGACTACTTTTTTTTATATAATCTAAAACATCTAAATCGTAATTTTTATTATTTTTATATGTTGTCAAAGAATTTGCCTGATATTTGTACCAAGAAAAATATCTAATATAAGAATTAAAGTATCTCCAGCTACTTTTTTGGTTGCTAATTATTTCTGAAAATTTGTCTTCTGAAATTTTTAAAAATTTCAAAGAATCTACAAAGCTTAATTCATTTTGAAGATGTTTTTGAGAATTTAAAGAAGAGTCAATAGTTGCTAATTTTTTGTTTTTAAATAACCACCAAACTTGTACGTCAATGTCAAAAGTTAATAAACTATTTATTTCAATATTATTTTGATAAAAATTCTCCAGTTTTAAAAAATCACTTCTGTCAGTATTTTCAATATTTTTTGTTTTAAAATTATTAAAATATTCAATATTAATAAAGATAACTATTAAAATTATTAAAAAATTTAAAACTAATTTTGTTTTATTATTCCTCATTATGTTACTTAAAAAAATTAGAAGTAATATTGTTGAAAATATTAAAAATGATAAAAACCATATTATTATCGTTAAATTAACTAAATGGTCGACTTCATTCAAAGAAGGACTTAAAATTACAAAAATTATAGGAGAGAAGATGCCGCTAATGAATAAAAGATAGATAGCTATGACAGATTTTTTGCTAAATTCATGTTTTAAATAAATAGTTAAAAAAAATAAAAAAGAATTAAAAAATAAAAACAATAAAGTCTTAAAGTCTAAATATTTATTTAAAAAATGTTTAATAAGTATTTTTTTTTGAAAAAAATTTAATTTTATTAATCCAAATCTTTCTAGAAGTTCAACATCAGAGCCTATGGTTATTAACAAATAAGGCAAAGAAACCAATAAAAAAATAACAGTTACTATAAAAAAGAAATTTAATAGATATAAAAAATTTTCTCTTTCTAGAATAAATTTATACAAAAGAATTAATGAAAAAGTAAAATATAAATAAACAAAATTATAGTAAAAACTACCAAAGCATAAGCCTAAAAGTATACCTAATGATATTTTATAAACATTATCTTTTTGTTTTACTTTATTTTTTAAGATTAAAATCAGAACTAATAGAGTTGAAAAAAAATATAGAGATGTAATTAATGGTCTTGGTACTCTAAAATTATATATATTCTGAAAAATTATTAAATTAATAAAATCTATTTTTTCATTATCAAACAATATTAAAATCGCATCAGGAATAAAAAAAATCAATAATGATAAAAATAAAGAAAGTTTTTGCGAAATACCAAATGTTTCAAATAATCTTAAAAGTAAATATAAAAAAATAAAAAGTGATATAAACTCTATAATTATAAAACTACCATGCTTAAAAAATATATAAAATAATGAGTGATACATAATCGAGTAAATTGGAATATGCAATATTTTGTCCTCATAACTATAAAATGTATTGTTTGGATTAAATTCTAATTCTGATAAATAAAGAATATGAGGTAGGTAAAATGTATCTTCTATATCCATTAAATTCTTTATTAACAAAGTCTCTTCTGGGAAAAAAAAATATGAGGTTATCCATTTAAATCCAACAATAATTAATGTAATAAAAATTAAATTGAGAGTGGTCTTTTTTATATTATTGATTCTTGGAAATATCATTTTTATTTAAGAATTTTATTCATTATCATGCAAATGTAATCTATTTCTTGATTTTTTAATTTTAGATAAGAAGGAAGATAAAAACCATATTTGGATAAATAATTTGAATTAGGATAGGTTTTTTTACCAAAAATTTTCATTTTTTTAAAAATAATTTGTTCATTCATTGGCCAGAAAAAAGGTCTAGTTTGAATTCCATATTTAAGAAGTTTTTTCATCATAATCTTAGCTTTTATTTTTTTGCTTTTAATTACAACTCCAACTACCCAGTAGATATTTTTTGCAAATAAATTTGATGGTGGCAAAATTTGAATATTATGATTATTTTTTAAATTTTTAAAATAACGTTTTCCAATATTCATTTTAATATTTACTGTATGTTTAATTCTTTTTAATTGACTTAATCCAAGAGCTGCCTGAATATTGCTCATTCTATAATTCCAACCTAAATCATCATGATTGAATCTATTTAATTCACCAAAGCAAAGGTTTCTTAAGGAGCAACATTTTTTGTATAGTTCATAATTATTAGTTGAAATCATTCCACCTTCTCCTGTTGTAACCTGTTTATTTGCATAAAAACTAAATGTACTTATGTCACCAAAAGATCCACACTTATTACTTTTATAATTTAAACCCAAGACTTCAGCGGCATCTTCAATTACAAAAATTTTTCTCTTTTTACATATCTTTAAAATTTTATCCATATCGTTTGGAAAAGAGTAGATATGAGTAATTATTATAGCTTTTGTTTTTTTAGTTATTTTTTTTTCAATATCAGATATTTTAATATTCCAATCCTCAACATTACAATCTATAGGAACAGGTTTTGCGTGTTGTCTTAAAACTGCCAAAGCATTTGAAATAATTGTAAAGTTTGGAATTAAAACCTCGTCATTTTTTTTTATTCCTAAAGATTTCACTGCAATTTCTAGGGCTGCAGTTCCATTGGAAACGGCAACTGAATATTTTCTTCCCAGGTAATTTGAAAAATTATTTTCAAACTTTTTAACCTCTGGTCCATTTGATGAAATCCAACCTTTTTTTAATGTCTTATTAATAAAACTAATATCATTTCTTGAAATATGAGGAATACTTACGGGAAAGATAATTTTTTTATTTAATCCTAATTTTTTTTTCATCAATATTATCAAATTTTACTTTGTCTTTGGATATTTTATAAGGCCCTTGTTTAACTTCTAACATTTCAACATTTTTTAATACCTTAAAACCATGGGCACCATTAACTAACATAATAATATCATTTGTAAAAATTTTTTTACTGAATAAATACTTTTCTTTATTGTTATAAAAGTCGACTCTTAATATGCCTTTAAACATGATAATTACTTCTGTTGTGTTTAGAATTTTTGTTAATCTTTGATTGTGTTTATGTGGCTTAATAATATGATTTTTTTTATGTTTCATATAGCCAAATTGTTGAGTGGCATTATTCTCAGTGAAAAAATTTATTCCATTTTTTTTTCTAAATTTACTTCTTACAATTAAGGCGAATAATTTTTTTTTATGAGTTATTTTCTCAATCATTATTAAATATACTATTAATGTACTTTATAATCATGTAAATACTTAATTTTAATTAAATAAATAATGTTGAATAAACTGAAATATCTAATTAGCTATTTCTTAAATTATAAAAATGTTTTATTTCCTGCCATATATTACGAAATAATCTATTCACTTAAATATTTAGAGATTGGTAATTATATAAAAATTCATAATAGCAAAATTGCTACTGATACGGTACCTTGTATATATTATTTTTTATACTTAATTTCTAAATTTATAAATGAAAAAAAAATAAAAAATATAATAGATTTAGGATCAGGGTATGGAAGAGTTATAAATTTTCTCAACGATCATACAAATTCTAAAATTATTGGATTTGAAATTAATAAAGAAGTATATAAAAAATCGCTTAAAATTAAAAAAAATAAAATAAAAATATTTAATAAAAATATTTTAAATATAAATTATAAAAAAAATACTGCTGACTGTTTTATAATGATAGATCCGTTAAAAAAATCAAAAGACACTATAAAATTGCAAAAAAGAATTGTTAAAGCAAATTATTATAGAAAAAATATTTATTTTATTATGGTAAATATAAATAAACGCTTATTGATTAAAAATTTAAAAATAATCAAAACAATTAAAACTGGAGATAAAGGTTATATACATTTTTTAAAGTACAATTAAAAAACTCTAAACCTAATAATAATTATTCTTATTACATAATTTAAACCTATTTTAAAAAAACTAATTAATCCTCTGGCCGTTTTGCTGATACCTTCTAAATCTGGTTTTTGTTTATATGGTATTTCTTTAATCTTAAGACCAGATTTTAATGATTTGAATAAAAATTCAATAAAAAATTCACCATGACCATATGCAATAGGAACAACGTGGTTTAGACAAGATCTTCTCATTACAAATATACTACTTGTATAATCATTAATCTTTCTACTTAAAACTAGTCTACAAATAAAATTTATAGCTTTGCTGGATAAAACTCTTAGGTTAGATCTGTCATCTGATCCACCTTTTATATATCTTGATAAAATAACAATATCATTTGTGTCTAAATCATCTATCATTTGGGGAAATTTTTTAATTAGCGGTCCCATATTTGAATCAATCCACCCTACGATGTCTCCACTGGAATTAATTAATGATAATAAAAAAGCAGAAGCCAGGCCTCTTTTATTTCTAGAATAAATTTTAATATTTTTATCAGCAAATTTTTTCGCTATTTCTAAAGTTCCATCATCAGAACTATCGTCTACTAAAATTATTTCTACATTATCTATTGTTTCAAAAATTAGTTTAATAGTTTCATTAATAGATTTTGCTTCATTATAAGTGGATAATAAAATAGTAATTTTTTTATTCATTGTATCTGTCTAGTTCGTCATCCATCATTATTTTAATCAAATCTTTTAATTTTGTTTTTACTTTGTAATTAAGTGTTTTTTTAGCTTTATTTGTATTTCCTATTAAGATATTTGTTTTGGAAGGTCTTAATAATTTTTTATCTATCTTTAAATATTTTCTGTAATCTAAGCCTACGTAGGAAAAACAGTTTTTTACAAAATATTCAACTGAATGTACTTGGCCAGTAGCAATTATAAAAAAATCTGGTTTTTTTAGTTGCATAATCTTCCATGCTATTTCTGCATAATCTTTGGCATAGCCCCAATCAATTTTTGCTTTTATATCACCTAAATAGATATTTTTTTTCTTACCATGGTAAATAGCACACACATTTTCTACAATTTTCTTACTCACATATTCTTTGCTTCTTTTGGGTGACTCGTGATTATAGTAAATTGCTCCACACAAAAAAAGTTTATAAATTCTAGAATACATTTTACAAGCTTGAAAAGCTGTTAGCTTTGCTAAACCATAAATACTATTAGGTTCTGCTATAGTTTTTTCATTTTGTTTTATTGAGTTTGTAACTCCAAATAAGTTTGACGATAAAGGTTGAAAGTACTTTATTTTCTTTTTATTATTTTTTAATATTTCTAAAATCTCTATCACTGAAAGAGCAGTGGTTTTAAAAGAGTAAGAAGGTATTTCATAACTCCATCCAACATGATCCTGATCTGCAAAATTATAAATTTCATTAGGTTTAACTTTATTAATGACATTGTTAAGTGAGACAGAGTCAAGCAAATCACCTCTATGTAAAAAAAATGATTTTTTAAAAACTTTTGAATTCTTAATTAAATGATCTATATTTTTTGTATTTCCTGTTGCAGATTTACGAATCAGGCCATGAACTTCATAATTTTTTTTAATTAAAAAATCTAATAAATAAGATCCATCTTGGCCAGTAATACCTAATATTAAAATTTTTTTCCTCATTATTTTGCTATTTTAATACTTTAAAAGTTGGATATGGTAAGATAAATTTTCCACCTTTTTTAAGCCATTTTTTTTCTCTATTTATAAATTCTTTGATAAAAGCATAAGGCATAACAAAAAAATAATTTGGATTTAAGTCTCTAGCTTCTTGTTCAGAAATTATTTTAATACCAGTTCCAATAGTATATTTTCCCCATTTTTCGGGACTTCTTTCTGCGGCAAAACTGATCATTTTAGAATTTATTCCATAATATTGTAACAATGTATTTCCCTTAGTTGATGCTCCATAAATATATACTTTTTCTCCTTTAGCCTTACATTTTTTTAAAAAACTCATACATTTCATCTTATTTTTTTTTACTCTTTTAATAAATTTTTTTATATCATTTAAGCTAGTGTTTTCTTTATAAGAAATTGATTTTTTAATATTTTTTTTACAAAATATTCTATAACTTCCACCATTTATATCGTTTTCTTCGATTTTCATTATTTTAAAGCCATTTTTTTCAAAAAGGAATTTTAGGGATGGGTAAGAATAAAATTCAAGATGTTCATGACATATATTTCCTAAATCATTTTTCTTTATCATCGAATTTAAACACATTAATTGAGCAATAAAAATACCATTATCATCTAAAGAATTTGATGCATCTAAAATAAATTTTGATGGATCCTCCAAATCATAAAACATTCCTATTGCAGTTATTAATTTTGGTTTATTTAGTTTATGTTTGTTCAATATTTTATTTAAGTATTTATAATTCCAAAAATTGTCTATTACAAAATCTGAGTTTTTTTTGAGTTCTTTAGTCAGATTTTTTGCAGGTTCGCAACCAATTGTAATATGACCATCATCTTTAAAATATTTTAATAGCGTTCCATCATTAGCTCCAATGTCAAGAATGGTATCTCCTTTTTTTAAAAGTTTCATTTTTTTTACTTTTAAAAAAATATCTTTTAATGCTACCTTCATTGTATTGGTAACACCAGACCTATACCAATAAAATTTTTTATACATTATTTCTTGAGGTGCTGAATGTTCAAGTTGTAGAAGTTTGCAGTTGTTACAATAAATTAAATTAAGAGGAGCTTTAATTCCTTTCTTGATTTTACTTTGAGTTACAAAATTACTAACATAATGATTACCAAACTTATGAATATTAACTAATTTGGCATTATTACATAGTCTACATTTATTTATTTTTTTAGTTTTAGGAATATTTGTCATAAATTTAGCAATAATTTAAGATATAAAATATAAAGAATGATTTAAATTAAATCCTTTTAAATGTTAAGTTAAAACGACATGATAAAGTTGTTATTATATTAAAGAAATTTTAATTTACTATAAAATAATGAAAATAAATTTAATTATCTTTATTTCAGAATTTAACTTGGGTGGAGCAGGCAACTCACTATTTAGATTGTGTAAATATCTTCCAAAAAAAATATTTGAAATCACGGTCATTTGTTTAAATACTTGTTCTTACAAAAAAGAACTAAAAAAAAATAATATAAAAGTTTATGAAATTAAAGCGTCGAAGACTATTTTTGCGATGAGTAAAGTAAGAGATATTGTAAAAAAATTGATAAAAAAAAAAATCCAAAAAAATATCTTTTTATCAAATATTTACTATTCAAATATACTTTCGATCTTATTTTTAAGAGATTTAGATATTAAAATCATTTTAGTTGAAAGAACTCCATTTCAAGAGCTTGATATTTACTATGGCATAATTAATTTTTTAAAAAAAAATTTATTAAAAATTTTAATTTTTTTTACATACAAAAAAGCAGATTTATGCATATCTAACTCTAAGTATATCTCTAAAGTATATAATAAAAAATATAATTTAAATTTTAAAACTATTTATCCACCATCTTTTACTAAAACCATAAAATATAAAAAAAAAATAAAAATAGAAAAAAAATTGAATTAGTAACTGTATGCAGATTGGCTAGAGAAAAAGGAATTGAAAATTTTTTAAAAATAATCCCTAAATTAAAAAAAGAAATAATTTTTCATATTTTTGGAGATGGCCCAGAGAAAAATAAATTAAAAGAACAATGTAAAAATTTAGGAATTAAAAAAAATATTATTTTTCATGGATCTATAAAACAAAGTAAAATTCTTAGTAAACTAATTAAATATGATTTATTCATTAATTGTTCTGATTTTGAGGGATTTCCAAACTCAGTAGTTGAGGCTATTGGATCTGGAATCCCGGTTATAGCTTCACAAAGCTATGGTGGAATAAATGAAATTATAAAGAATAATAGCTTTGGATATATTTATAGAAATAATGAAGATTTAATAAAAATCATTAATAATTATAGTAGTGGAAAGATTAAATTTAATTTAAAAAAAAACATAATCAAAAATCATTTAAATAATTTTTCAATTTCTGAAAATATTAAAAAATACTCAAGCGTATTAGAAAAAATTTAATTATAATAATTTAGATACCATTTGAGAAATTTTTTAATACCAGTTTTGTATTTAGTCTTTGGATTATAACCTGCTATTTTTTTTAATAAATTAGTATTTGATAAAGTTGTTTTTACATCGCCTTTTTGTAAGGGCATATAGTTCCTTTTTGCTTTTATTTTTAATTCTTTTTCTATAGCGCTAATAAAATCTAACAAATATACTTTGCTAGTATTACCAATATTTAAAATTCTAAATGGAGCAACGGGTGAAAGACTGTCATTTTTAAATTTTCCAAGTTGTTTTGAGCTTGGAGGTTTATTTATTAAAGAACAAACTCCTGCAACAACATCATCTATATAAGTAAAATCTCTATACATTTTTCCATTGTTATAAATATCTATTTTTTTTTTATTCATAATTCCTTTGGTAAATTTAAACAAAGCCATATCGGGTCTTCCCCAAGGACCATATACTGTAAAAAATCTAAGCATTGAAATGGGTATTTTCCATATATTTGAATATGAATGTGCTATGCTTTCAGTTGATTTTTTTGTTGAAGCATAAATGCTTAGTTGGGTTTGTGTTTTATCTGTTTCTTTGAATGGTAAATTTTTATTAGCACCATATACGGAAGAACTTGAAGCAATTAATAAATGTTTTACATTAATTTTTTTTGCTAATTCAATAATATTATATGTTCCTATTATATTTGAATTTAAATAAACTCTAGGCTTTTCTATGCTATATCTTACTCCGGCTTGTGCCGCTAAATGAATTATTATTTTTGGTTTAAATTTGAAAATTGATTTACTTAAAATTTTATAATTCTCTAACTTCCCTTTTGAAAAAGAAAATTTCTTGTATTTTTCCAAAATTTTTTTTCTGTTATTTTTTAATTTTACATCATAATAATTATTCATTGAGTCAAACCCATGCACAAAATGGCCATCATCTAAAAGTCGCTTAGAAACACTAAATCCAATGAATCCTGATGCGCCAGTAATAAATATTTTCATTTTTTTATGTTTTCTATTAGGATAACTATCATATCAATTTTTTTTAAAAAAAGTATAAATTATTTAAAATGATTAAGATCTGTATTATTGGCCTTGGGTATGTTGGGTTACCTGTATGTCTTAAAATTTCAAAAAAATATAAGACAATTGGTTTTGACATTAATCAAAATAGAATTAATAATTTGAGAAAAAAAATTGATACCAATAAAGAATATAAAAAAGTTGATTTTAATAAAAATATTTATTTTACATCTAACGTATCTAAAATAAAAAATTGTAATTTTTATATAATTTGTGTACCGACGCCAATAACTAATAAAAATATACCTGATTTAACAGCTTTAGAAAAAAGTTTTGATATAATCTCCAAAATTTTAAAAAAAAATGATATAGTTGTATTAGAGTCAACTGTTTATCCTGGTCTCACTTCTAAATATTCTAAGTTTTTAGAAAAAAAATGTAATTTAATAGATAATAATGATTTTTTCTTATGTTACAGTCCAGAAAGAATTAACCCTGGAGATAAAAGAAAAAATTTAGCAAAAATAAATAAAGTTTTTGCAATTAAAACCAATAATAAAAAAATTATAAATGTAATAAAAAGGGTATATAAAAATTTATGCAAAAAACTTATCATTAGTAAATTTATTGAAGAGACAGAAACAGCTAAAGTAATTGAAAATATTCAAAGAGATGTAAATATAGCAATTTTCAATGAAATTTTAATTATTTGTGAAAAACTGAATATTAATTTCTCTGAAGTAATCAGGCTCGCCAGAACCAAATGGAATTTTATTAATTTTAAGCCTGGATTAGTTGGTGGTCACTGTTTGCCAGTAGATCCTTTTTATTTATCTTATATTGCAAAAAAGAAAAATTTAAAAACTCTCACAACGTTAGCTGGAAGAGAAACAAACAATAATATGGAGAAATATGTTATTAATTTATTTAAAGAATTCATTAAAAGTAAGAATATACAACAAAAAAATTGTAGAGTTTTATTAGTTGGATTATCTTACAAATATGGAGTAGCAGATATAAGAAATTCTATAAATGTAAAAATTTATAATAAAATAAAAAAAATTAATAAAAAAACTTACTGTTTTGATCCTTTTGTTAATAATAAAGTATTCAAATTAAAAACAAACTTAAGAAACATTAATGGTTTCGATGTTGTAATATTTTTATCAAAAGGGAAACTTTACGAAAAATTGTATAAAAAAATTTTTGTTACAAGACCAGATATTATTTTAGATCCATTTTATTACTATAAAAATTAGACAAAATTTAATATTTCTTCATTATATCAAAAGTTTTTTTTAAACCATCTTCTAAACTATGTTTGGGGCTCCAGCCTGTAATTTTTTTTATTTTAGAGATATCTGTTATAAACTCTAAAGGTCCAGAAACTTTTTTTTTTTCTGAAATAATTTTTTTTCCAGATAGGTCCTCTATAATCTCTGTAATTCTTTTTATAGAATTCATTTTTCCAGTTCCAAGGTTTATTGTTCCGGTAAAATCTGTATTTATTAGCTTTAAAACAGCATCGGCTGCGTCTTCCGTAAATATAAAATCTCTCTTGGGTAAGTCACTCCAAATCCTGACTTTATTTTTATTGAATATATCTTGCATTATAGTTGGAACTAAATCTGGCCTTCTTAATCTTGTATACCCGTATATATTGCTAAGCCTTACCACTATAGAGGGAACATATTTTTCATTCAATTTCACAATTTGCTCAGACAAATACTTACTAAACACATAGTCATTTATATATGGATTTATTTCTTGGCTTTCATCAACTGGTAAAGTCATTTTTTTTTGGTTGTAAAGTAAAATTGTTGTGAAACAAATAAATTTTTTAATTTTTTTCTTTTTGAGATAAGACATAATTTTAATCATAGGATATACGTTAAAATCTACGCCCATTGTGGATTTTAAATTTATTTCATGGTGATTTGAGCTACCAATTAAAAAAATAACTTTGTCAAAATCAATTTTATCAAGATTGCTTAAATCATCTAGACTATTAATATGAATGTGTTGATTTTTTATTTCTTCGGGCGGTTTAGTTCTTCCCACAGAGATAATATTTTTATTTTTTGCCAATAATACAGGACCAAAAAATCCACTTCCACCAAATAGTATAGTTTTTGTCAAAATTATATCCTTCTTATTTTTTTCATATAAATTTCTTTAATACCATCTTTCAGAAGAATTGGCTTAAAATTTGGTAAAAATTTTTTAAATTTTTTTATATCAATATCCTTTCTCATTTGACCATTTGGCATTGATTTTATAAACCGTAATTTTGCGTTTTCATAATTACATGCTTTTAATGCAATTTTTGCTATTTTTTTTTACGGTATAATTTTCTGATGTAGCAACATTAAATGAATTATTAATATTTTTTTCTATAATAATATTAATAACCTTTGCCAAATCATATGCATGCATAAATTGACGTTTTGGAGAACCATCTCCAAATAATCTAATATATTTTTCATTTTTTTTTTTTGCTTTTATTATTTTATTTATTAAAGCTCCGACAAAATGACCCTGGATTTCATCAAATTTATCATATTCTCCATATAAATTACATGGGATTATAAAATTATATTTTGTTTTAAACTTTTTGTTATAAGAATTTATTTGCAGTGCCATACTTCTTTTTGCATATGAATAAGAAAACAAATCTTTATGCGGCTCACCTGAAAATAATAAATCTTCTTTGATAGGATATTTTTTAATATTATCTGGATAAATACAAGAGCTTAAAACTCCAAGAAATCTTTTAACATTATTTCTGTAGCTATGTTTAATTAGAAGGGTATTCATCAGAATATTTTCTTCAAAGTATTTTACTGGTTCTTGAATATTGTGATGAACGCCACCTACTCTTGCCGCAAGATGAATCACTGTAGTAAATTTATGATTTTTAAACAGTTTAATAACGTCTTTTTCTAAAGTTAAATTGTAATCTTTTGATGAAATATATTTTGCTTTTGGCAAAAGTTTTTTTAAGTATGTTCCTAAAAGTCCACTTCCTCCGGTTACCAGAATTTTGCTCATCTATAATGAAATTAATTTTTAATTAAATTTAATTTTTTTTATAACTTTATACTTATAAATACCTTCAAATATGCCTGAAAATATAAATGTTGAAATCAGATTATATGCAAAAAATGGAATTGCTAGTGTATAACACATAATTAAACCATTAAAATCAAATCCATAAGCACCTTTTGTCCAAACACCAAAATTCGTAATCAAAAAGAATAGAAACGCCCCAACCAAAGAGCCGGAAACTCTTGATAATACGCTAGAGGAAAAATAATTTGGCAGTAGACCTATAACTATCAAGCTACCCCAGGTAAAAATTGCTAAACCATGAAGACCAATAAATAAATCTGTTATAACAAAACTCACAATTAAAACTGGTAAATATCTTAAACCAAGAAATACTGGGACATAAAATGCCAAAGCTAAAAGACTTGTAAAATTAGGTGGATGAGGAATAAATCTACTTGCTGCTAATACAAAAAATATTCCTAAGCTAATTTTTAAATAATTCATTATTTTCATGATATTTTAATAAAATTAAAATTTCAACACCTATGTAAAATAAATAGAAAATTATTGACAAATATTTTTTAGTTTAACTAAATTATTATTTTGAGTAGATAAATCAATAACTTCACAATTTTCAATCTCTTTTAATTTGTCCTGGCCAGATAAATAGTTGAGCTCACCCTTAACTGATCTACTTTCTGTAAAATTTGATCTAGTAAATTTTTCTAAATCTTTTATATCTGGCAGATTAATATTTATTTTTTTTATTTCACTTTCTGATACAAAAAATGCATTATTACATGCAATATTGGTTCCTAAAAAAACATATTTTTTCTTAATCATTAAGTTTATAAGCGCTCTTAACGAAGTCCCATAACACAAGTAAGAATAATGATATTTTTTTCTATCAAAATTCTTTATGTTAGGAACTGACACTTCTAAATTTGGCCCAAATATAGCATTGTATTCGGCAACTACTATTTTGCTAATATTTTCAGGTATTTCTTGCATCACCCAATAATCAATCCCATCAATATCTAAGCTAAATATATCTAAATTTTTATCAAAATTATTAGAAGATAATATTTCTAATATATTTTCACTTGTAACAGTATTTTCAATTATAGTTAAATCACCTTTCCAAAGTTTTACATATTTAGATACTTTTTGTTTTAGATTTTTAATATTATCAACAATCATTCCTTTGCACGAACTTTTTTCAAACAAATATCTAGTGTTGGACTCTTTATAATTGCCAACTCCTATTTCTAAAAATTTTGGTACATTAATATTTAATGAATTTAATAGGTAGTCAATTATCCCATCTTCACCATTTTGTGAAAAAACTTTATAATCAACTTCTATAAGACTTTTAATATCTGGATAGTTTTTTTTCATTTTAGAAAAATGAGCAGAACCTATTGAAAAAATAGTTCTATCATTTTCTTTTGAAATAAGTGAGCTAAAAATATTTTTTAAAAAACTTTTCATTACTTTAAATTAAATACTAACATTATTAATTATTTTCCTAAAATCAGCCATTTACCAACTGATCTTGTATCCTCCCAGCCTGAGTCTAGTATTAAAACTTTGTCAAAAACTTTGCTACATTTATTTTTCCACCATTCTTCAGAATTGTTGAAATAACTTTGATAAGGTGTAATCCAGCCCTCATCTTTATTTGATCTAGACATTGGTATTTGGTGAAATCCAAAATACTTTGTAACTTTTTTACTTGATATTAAAAATTTATAAATTTGTTCTTCTGTAAAATGTTCTAAAGATCCAATAGAGTAACAATAATCAAAAAAATTTTCATCGTACGGTAAATTAGTTGCATCACAAACTTGTAATTTATTTTTTGGGATACCTCTTTTAATAGCTTTTTCAATTAAAAAATCAGAAATATCACATCCGTAAACATCTTTAATATTAATTTTAGAAAGAATTTCTATTACTTTTCCAGTACCACAGGCAATGTCTAAAATTTTTCCATTTTTATTTATTAGTAGGTGTTGGATCTCAATCCAGGCATTTCTTTCTGCCCATGTCTCTAGTAAATGAGCCATTTTTTCTTCATAATATACATCTAAAGATTGTTTGGTTGGTTGATTTGAATAAACATTTTTTTTTAGTTTTTTTTTAAAAAAACTAAAAAAATTAATTATTATCGGTGGTATAAATAGTCTAATAAAATTTTTTAGCTTTACCATAATAATCAACTCTCTATTTTATCTACGATAGTTTCTAATCCGTTTTTTAAAGTAATTCTCTCTCTAAAACCCAATTTTCTAATTTTAGCTATATTTGGACACCTTATATTTGTACCTCCTTTAAAAATATCCTTTTTTTCAATTGAAATTTTCTTATCCAAAATTTTTCCAATTAATTTTATTAAATTTAAAATAGTAATTTTATTTTGAGTACCAATATTATAAATTTCCATATGTTTACCTTTCTCAAAGATTAATCCAAAAGCATTTACAAAATCATCGATGTGTATAAAAGATCTAATCTCCTTACCGGTGCCTTTTATTTTTAATTTCACTCTATTTAATTTATTTCTTGACAATTTTTTTATAAATTCAGGAATTACATGTTCATTTCCCATATCATTTCCATAGACATTATGAGGTCTAAAAATAATCATTCTTTTAAAAAATTTTCTCCCATAATTTATGCCCATTAATTCAGTTAAAATTTTTCCACCTCCATAGGAATATCTTGGATTATAAATATCTGGAATTTTTAACATTTCTTTTTCATCTGTTGGAGTCTTGTATGGAGTTTGATAAACTTCAGAACTTGATGCTAAAAAAATTTCATTAATTTTATTTTTAATACACGCATCTATTGTATTTATAATTCCTTTGGTACCTACTTCTAAAACATCTATTGGTTTTTCATAAAAGTGTCTTGTTCCATTAATGAATGCCAAATGAATTACTGTTTCTATATTTCTAAAAGATTTAAATACTAAATCTCTATCTCTAATATCTCCTTGAATATATTTTATTTTTTTATCAATATCTTTAATTCTAGAATGTTTGCCTCTAAAATTATTATCAAATATAGTTACTTTATGTCCTTTTTTGACTAAATATCTTGATATATTTGATCCAATAAAACCAGTTCCTCCTGTAATTAAAATTTTTTTTTTTTTCATAAAGTTAAAATTATTTTTTTTTAATTATTCCCCAAGTATCAATGACTATTTTGTTTTTCGGAATTTTTAAATTTTTATATTTTGAGTGAGGCACTGCCACAATTATTATGCTACTTTTTTTAATTAGATTTTCTTTTGATAAACCATTTGGATGTTTATAAAATTCATCTGATAAAAAAACATTTTTTGATACTTTTTTTAAAATTTTTAGAAGTTTGAATGATAACGAATCTCTTATATCATCAACATCTGACTTAAAAGCAAGGCCTAGAATACCAATTTTTTTATTTTTAAGTTTATATTTTTTTTTTAAATCATTAACAATAAATTTTGGAAGTCCTTCATTAATATTTAAAGATTCTGATCCTAGAGGAAATTTTTTATTTACAAAATGTGATAACTGCATAGTGTCTTTTAACAAACAAGGTCCTGCTGCAAATCCTGCTTTTGGTAGACTTGCATTTCTAGAATATCCATCCATCATTAAATTTCTGATATTTTTAAAATCTACTCCAAAATTTTGACAAATCATGTAAAATTGATTGCTAGTCGCAAAATTTATATATCTCCAGGCGTTTGAAAAAAGTTTAATTAGTTCGGCCTCTAATACGTTTGTTACAATTACTTTTTTAGTAATAGTTTTAAAAAGATTTTTAGAAGTAATTATCGATTGCCAATTATTTCCTGAAACGATCTGAGGGAGTTTTGGAAGTTCGATAATTGCTTTCCCTTGCAATATTCTTTCTGGACAATATGAAATATTACTAGTTTTAGTGGCTAATATATTTACAATTTTTTCTATAACACCTGGATATACAGAACTTCTAATAATTACTACTTGTTTTTTGTTTATTTTTTTTTTTAAAAAATAAATCAATTTAAAAAAATGTTTGAATTCAGGATTAAGTTTTTTATCCACAGGTGTACCTATAGATACAATAATAATTTCTGATTTAGATATATAATTAGAATCAAAGCCAACTTTTATTTTTTTTTTTAATTTTTTTAACAATTTTTCTGCACCTTCCTCATGATAAGGTGTTTTTCCACTTTTAATTATTGAACAAATTTTTTTATTTTTCTCATAAAGATATATTTCATGACCTTTTGAAGATAATACTAACCCCAGAGGAAAACCTACATGACCTCCTCCTCCAATTATACAAATTTTTTTTTTCATACTTTTTTAATATCCTAAAACAATTTTTTGAAATTGTTCTGCATATTTAAGTAACATATTTTTTTGCAATTTAAATGCTCTATTGATATGTTTTTTTTCTTTTTTTGGATCAAAACTTTTCCAAACCTTAACCAATATTGAACTAAGCTTATAAAAATCATTTACATTAAAATAGATGCCTCGTTTTGGATTTTGCTCGATGTGAACTCCAATATTTGATAAAATAATTTTTTTTCCCATAGATTTTGCCTGCTCCACGGAACTGCTCCAACCCTCAAATTTAGAAGGATTTATAACTGCAATACTGTGAAACAATAAAGACATTACTTCTATATATGGCACGACTCCTAAATATATATAATTATATTTTAAATTATTTTTTTTTATATAATCTTCAACTATTTTGAAATATTCTTTGCTTCTGTGATCATCAGAATAACCTGTTGAAACTATTGTAATAGACTTGTCTTTTATTATTGCTTTTTTTAATGCTTTTAAAACCAAAATATGATTTTTATGAATCCAATATTGATTAGGTAAATAAAAAAAATTTTTAGGGATTTTGTATTTTCGTTTTAACAAATTTATTTTTAAAATTTTTTTTTTAGATGGTACTTCAAATACAAATCTGTTAATTTTAGATTTTTCAAAAGCTTTCTTTGATATTTTTTTTATATCCTTTTTAACATCATAACTACTTAAGATAATTTTTGTAGAGTGCAATGAACAAATTATTGTATTCAAAGTTTTCATTATTCTATTTTTAAAAGAAAAATTTTCAGGATAGTGAAGGTATTGAAAATCTGGAATCCACGGGAAACTTTTAATTAAACTTTTTTTACCTAATGGCAGCAATGTATGGGATAATATCGAAATATCACTTTTCATAAAAAAATCGTCATACTTTTTTGATTTTCCAAATAAAAGAATGGAAAATTTATTTGAAATTCGATTAAATAAACTTTCATTGGAGAAAAAGTCAGTTTTTATGAATTTTATATTTCCTATTTGTTTAATGAATTTTTTTTTAAATTTTTTATTTACTATTAATATTGGTTCAATTTTTTTATTATTAAGAAGGTTTATAGACTTAATAAGATTAACTATAATATTGAATCCTCCTAACCATTTATCATGAGTAAAATTAATTACAAATCCAACTTTAGTCATTACGGTTTTTTTTGTACCATCTAACATATTCGATTAGACCTTCTTTAAGTTTTTTCTTAGGGGACCAGCCAAATTTTCTTGCTTTACTAATGTCCGCAACTAATTTTTTAGGATTAGTATCAGAAATATTATTAAAACTTGGGATTAAATCTTGATTAAATTCTTTTACTAAAATTTTTAAAACATCTTTAACTTTATTGCCTCTTCCAGAACCACAATTTACAATATTAAATTTTTTGAAACCTTTTTTTAAAAATTTTAATATAAGATTTGACATATCTGATACATGCATCCAATCTCTAACTTCATTGCCAGTACCAAAAAAAATTTTGTTATTTTTTGAAATTTTTTTACATGCATCAAATATAAATTGCCTTCTTAATCCCTCACCATACAACGAAGTAGTTCTAGCAATTAAAACATCTAAGTTTAGCCTCTGTGAATAAAATTTAAATAAATCTTCACTTAATTTTTTATTAAAAGCATAATGAGACTTTGGATTATCGGTAAAATTTTCTTTAATAGGTTTTGTTCCCTTGGTGCTACTAACTGCTATTGTGGAAATAAATATAATTTTAGGTTTAATTTTTTTTAATCTCACAAATTCTAAAACAGCTTGTGTTGGTAAAACATTTTTTATAAAATCTTCATCTGGTTGGAGTCCAATTACTCTTCCTGCGCAATGTATTATATAATCTACACTTTTAAAATTACTCAGTAAATTTCTAATATTTACATCACCATTTACTAGATGCTTATATCCCCATTTTTTATAATTACTTTTTTTAAAATTCCTATGGCCAAGGCCATATATATTATAAGACTTTTGACTTAACAATTTAGCAACATGTCTTGCCAAAAAACCTGATGCACCTGTAATTAAAATTTTTTTCATTTATAAATTAATTGGTATAGTAACTTTTATTAAAGTATTTTCTTGCTAAACTTAAATCACTTTTTGTATTTATATCTATACACTCTTCCTTCTTCTTTATAAGAATAGGATAAAAATTTTTTGGTGAAAGATTTTTAAACTTTTTAAAATATTTAATAGATGAGAGATAAAATGAACCGTTTACTAATGGCTTTAAAAATTTTTTTTCATTAATAATTTTTGATACTGCAATGATAGGTTTGCTTTTATTTTTTTTAAAAAATTTAATTGCTTTTTTAATATTAGCTTTAGATCTAAAAGGCGTTGTTGGCTGAAGCAAAAGAAGACCATCTGGCTTACAAACCTTTTTTTCATACCACTTTAATGCATGCATAACAGTGTCTTCTGATGAAGTATTATCTTTGCTAAGGCGCTTTGGTCTTAACCAAGGTGAAATTGCTCCGTTTTTTTTTGAAATTTTTAGAATGTTTAAGTCATCAGTAGTAACAAAAATATCTACAATCTCTCTAATATTTTCTACTGAGCTAATTGACCACTCAACTAAAGTTTTGTTTCCTATTTTTTTTAAATTTTTCTTTGGCAAACGCTTCGAATTCTTTCTAGCTGTTATTAAAGCAAGAATTTTGGGATTCATAAATTTAAATTTTTAATATTAAATATTATATTTTCATTTTATTAATTCATATTCACAAAGTATAACTAATAAGCCGATTTTAAGATATATAACGTTCAATAATTGAACAGTAAAGAAATAATATAATAAAAGTTGTATAAAATACTGTATTTTTGTAGTATATAAGCCAAATGAAATTTTACATGATTTATTCGAACCAGTATGCTACTGGAAATAAACCTATAGGAATAGCTTCGCTTTCGGCTATTTTAAAAAGAGATGGTCATGATTTTAAGCTTTTCGATTGCACTCAATTTTCAATAATTAGAAAAGGGAAATTTACAGATTGGAACAAAAGTGGAGAAAAAACTTTACAATTTATGCAGGCTGAAAATCACGATAGATTGCCTACACGAGAAAAGGTCACATATGAACAGCTTATAGAAAAAATCATTATTGACATAAATGATTATCAGCCAAATATGATAGGCCTATCAGCTTTAAGTGATGATTACCCCCTTGGTTTACGAATAATGGAAAAAGTGAAAAAAAAATATTCAAATATTCCAACAATTGCAGGTGGAGTTCATGCAACAATTGATCCTGCGGGTGTACTTTCGGAAAAATGTTTTGATATGGTTTGTATTGGAGAAGGTGAATATGTAATGCTTGATATTGGTAAGCGTGTAGATGAAAATAAAGATTTTTCGAATATAAAAAATTTATGGATTAAAAAAAATGACGGCACTGTTGAAAAAAATGTAGTCAGACCATATGAACAAAATTTAGATCTTTTTCCTTTTCCGGACTGGTCAATTTATCCTGATACCGCTTTTTATAAACCTTATAAGGGCAAAGTTTATAAATATGGAGATTTTGAAATGAGTCGTGGATGTCCCTATAAATGTTCATACTGCATAAATGTTCAGTTGCAAGCTATTTATAAAAAAACTGGAGAAAACTACCACAGAGAAAAAACAATTAGAAGAGTTATTGAAGAAATAAAATTTGCAATTAAAAAATATGATATTGAATTTATTAAATTTTGGGATGAAACATTTTTATTGATGTCAAATGCCAGGTTAGAAGAGTTTGCTGAATTATATACTAAAGAAATTGGATTACCTTATGTTATTGAAACTACATCTCAAAGTATAACGCCATTTACGGCAAAACTATTGAAAAAATCTAACTGTAAAAGTGCTTCTCTAGGTTTAGAAACGGGAAGTCCAGATTTAAGAAATGGCTTACTTCACAAGCCAACTGGGAATGATGTATATTTAAAAGCTTTCGCGCTTTTAGAAGAAAACGGCATTCAAAAAGTGTCCTATAACATGCTTGGCTTACCTTACGAAAAACAAGAAGATATTTTTAAAACTGTTGCAATGAACAAGTTATGTAAAACTGATACTCAAACTTCAGGAAAATTTTATCCCTATAAAGGTACCCCAATAAGAAGAATGTTAATTGAAAAGGGTCTTTTAAATGAAAAAAAAGAAAAAGAATTACTCAAAGGATATGATTTAAATAGCTTAACAGACTATCAATCAGTATTAGATTTTAAATCTATAAAAACTGATTTAGATTCAGATAAATTGAATAAAATTAGTTTATTATTCAATACTTATATTGTTTGGCCTGTGAAATTATGGCCGCTAATAGATATGATTAAAAATTCAAATAAAGAAGATAAATTTATTGATGTTTTATGGAAAAAAATAAATGATGTAACTTATTTTAAAAAGTTTAAACAGTGGCCTCAAGATTGTAAAGCAGCAGAATACTTAAGTGAGAAAAAATTTACTTTTAAATTCGAGGATAGAAATGTTGATGAATTTTATAGTCTTTTAATAACTATTTGGGGCAAGGATTTTAATAAGGAAATTAATGAAAAATTAAACTTAATTAAAAGTGGCGAATTAAAGCCCGAATTTCCTATTCCAGAAGAGGATGAGGAATTAAAGATTTTTCTAGGAATTGAAAAATTCTCTGAAAAACAAAAACGTGAATTACGTCAAGAACTTAGAACAATAGCTCAAGAAGATAGCGTAGTTTATCAAGCAACTTAAATTGTAAAATATCTTAGTTTTTTAATAAATCATTATAATTGACTATTTCATTAACTTTTCCATTTTCAAGTCTCAAAATTTTCTTACATTTTTCAAATAAAGTATATCTATGAGATATTATTATTGTGGTTAAGTTTCCTTTTAAAGAATATAAATCATTCATAATTTTTTCTTCATTATAAACATCTAAAGCACTAGTTGGTTCGTCTAAAACTAAAATTTTTGGTTTAAAATAAAGAGAACGTGCTATTCCCAACCTTTGTCTTTGACCGCCTGATAATCTAATTCCTCTATGTCCAATATGCGTATTTTCTTTATCAGGAAGTGAATCTATGAATTTCTCTAGCTGCGCTAGTTTTATAGATCTATACAAATCTTCTTCACTAAATTCTTCTTTAGATACTCCAAATGCAATGTTTGCTTTTAAAGTATCGTCTAAAAGATAAATTTCTTGAGGAACATAACCAATGTGCTTTTGCCATTCTTTTATTGAATCTTTAATATTAATTCCATCCACTAAAATTTCTCCTTCTAAAGGATCTAGTAGACCAATAATAATGTCAATTAAAGTACTTTTTCCTGCTCCTGAGTGGCCTATTACTCCAACAGTATCTCCGCAGCTAATTTTGAATGATGTTCTATCTATAACTTTATTGCTACTACCGGGATAACAATAAGTTAAGTTCTTAACTTCTAAACTATTTTTGAAAAAATTTATATTTTTTTCTCTTCTAGAATCCTTCGTGTCTTCTTCTTTATATAAGCTTATATTTTCAACATTGGATATTTCTTTAGCAACTAACCTAAATGATGGAGAAGAAAATTTTAAAGCTGAGATCGAGGATGATATAACATTAAATGAAGGAATTAGTCTTATTGCAGATACAGTTATCAAAGAAAGTAATGGTATAAAAGTTTCAAAAGGTCTATCTAAAAGAACAAAAAGTACAGATACTGTGACTATGCTTATAATAGCTATTATTTCAAGAAATAGTCTTGGAAGTGTAATAATAAAATTTTGAATAAAAGTATTATGTTCAATTACATTTAGATCTGATTTATAACGATTTAACATATAATTTTCTTTGTTTAATATCTTAGTTTCTTTAATTGAGCCAAGGGAATGATTTACAGTTTTGATTAATTTTGCAATAAACTCTTGACAAATTTTACCTCGTCTTTTCATGCCTTTTGTTGTTGCCAAGACAAATGCTAAAGAAAAAACTCCTAGAAAAGAAAAAATCAATAAAGAAATCTGTGGGTCTACTATCAATAGAGTTATAAAAATAATAGCTGTTATTAGAATCTCTTTTACAAGCATTATTAAACTCCAGACATAATTTACTGATTTTGTTACTTCGTAAACTACATTCCTGATTAATTCTGATGGATTTTTTTTTAAAAAATATTCATAATTTGCATAAATATAAGAGAGAAATAGCTTGTTTGAATTCTTACTTTTTAAATCTTTAATTATTTTAGCTTGAAAATAGTTAACAGAAGCTAAAATCAAATTTTTAACTAAAAAAATTACAAATAAAATGATTGCGCTGTAGACGATTAATTTTTTTTGATCTAATTTATATATAAAATCATAATCAAAAAATTTTGGTAAATACTCAATTATTCTTTGTGGTTCAATTACGATCATTGCAAAAATTGGTATTGATCCAATCCCGATCATTTCTATAACAGTAGAAAAAAGCAAAAGAAAAAATAGAAGGAACAAATTTATCCTATCCTTTTTTGTTGTTAATATTTTTAAATGTTCAAGCATTAAAATTTGGTAAATATTTTATATATTTTTAATTGCCGCGTGAGTCTTCATCAATTAACTATTTGAATTAATTTCAGATACTAATTTTCTTATATTTTTTACAGATAAAAAATCATTGTTATTATCTGAAGAATATCTAAAACCATATTTAACTTTTTTTGCATTCTTTAATTTAAGATATGTATTAATTAAACTATTATTAAATTTGTTACTATTTTTTATCAAAGAAGTAAGTATTGTATAATAATTCTTTAAATCAACTGTATGATAGCTTTCACTACTAGTAATAAGTTCTTCATGTATTTTTTCACCTGGCCTTAATCCAATAATTTTAGTTCTTGCATTGGGGGCGATAGCCTTAGCTAAATCCAAAATTCTATAAGAAGGTAGTTTAGGAACAAAAATTTCACCTCCAATAGAATTTCTTAAAGCTAATAAAACGAGTTTAATACTCTCGTCCATCGTAATATTAAACCTTGTCATTCTTTCATCGGTTATATAAATAGTTCCACTTTTTTTTTGTTTTAAAAATTGAGGAATTACAGACCCTCTACTACCCATCACATTTCCATATCTTACAACACTAAATGATAATTTTCTTTTACCTAAAATATTATTTGCAGAAATAAATAATTTATCAGAGCATAATTTTGTAGCTCCATAAAGATTAATTGGGGCTACTGCCTTATCTGTAGATAAAGCTATTACTTTTTTTACATTAGAAGAGAGACAAGATTCTATAATATTTTGTGCTCCAATCACGTTTGTCTTTATTACTTCAAAGGGATTATATTCTGCTGCGGGCACCTGCTTTAAAGCTGCAGCATGAATAACATAATCGACTTCTTCCATTGCTCTATTAAGTCTTTGTAAATCTCTTATATCGCCTAAAAAATATCTAATAAACGGAAATTTTTTTTCATCAAAATTATTTGACATTTCAAATTGTTTTAATTCATCGCGACTAAATATGATAATTTTTCTAAATCCAGAAAAATTCTTTAATAAATATTTTAAAAAAGATTGACCAAATGATCCCGTGCCACCCGTAATTAATACTGTTTTATTTTTAAACATTTTTTATCCTTGAAGAATTAATCGAAAAATCACACAATGCAATTTTTTAATATAAATTGTTCAATAATTGAACACTATATAAAATTAACAATTGAATTGTAAAGAGTTATTTGATAGGGATTAAAAAATGGCAGAAGTACTAACAAATAAGGATAATTTTTTAAAATCAGGGTTTTGTGTAGTACGTAACCTTTTTAACGACGAGGAAATAAAAAGATATCAAAAAGAAATAGAGGAAATTTGTGAAAAAAAAGGCACAAAAAATGCAATGGATCTATATAATTATAGAAATACTTGGGACTATATAGTAAATGCTCGCTTATTAAGTATCTTGAGAAACCTTCTTGGATCAAACGTATACTATTTGCATGATATGACTATAGTAAATAGCAATCACACCAAACCGAACAGCTACTCGTGGCATAGAGATAATCCGTGTCGAATTACCGGTAAAGGACCAGATTGGGATAAAAATTTTCCGTACAATGTTGTTTCAACTATTACCTATTTAACACCAAATGAAGTTACTAATTCTGGGCTTAGTGTAATCCCATTTTCTCACAAAAATAATTATGCTTATACTTTTTCAAATATTTTAAGGATATTTCATTATAGAACAAAGAATATTAAATATTTGAAATTTATAAGAGACTACATTGAAAAAAAAATAAGCACTATTATTAGAACTGATCCAGGCGATTGCATTATATTTCTTTGTAATTTATTTCATACTGGTTTACCATCAAAAGGAATTAGACAAACTATACAAACAAGATTTGGGTCAAATGGAAAGCATTCAGAAAATTTTGTAAACTATACTCTAAAATATCGTAAAGAAACTTTTTATGAAATAAATAATAATAATAAAGAGACAGTAGAAGATTTTTTTGATTTGCTAAAAAAGAATAATATTTACTACCCAGTTGCTGAAAAAAAAGAAAATATTGAGGGAGTTAAAGTTCCAAAATATGAAAAAAATTAACTTATTATAGATTAATTAATTACAAATTATGGATACAGAACTTTTTAAGAATAGAAAGAAATATTTAATTGAACGTTTTTTTTATGTGCTAAAAAATGAAGGCTTAAAAGTTTTTATAAAAAAAATTTATAAAACCATTTTTAATTCAAATAAGATTAATTTGGATAAAATGAAGATTGATAATAATTTGTCACTAGATGAAATTTTTTTAAAATTTGGAACTGACAAAGGTTCTCTAGACGGCAAGAAAACATATGATCAACTAAAAAAAACAATTGAAGGAAGGAAAAAATTCAAAAATTATCTTGAATGGATTCAAAGAGAAAATCCAAAAAGTTTTAAATATCAGCTAGGAAATAATTTTACTCCTTATTATGAAAAATATTTTAGTCATTTAAAAAATAAAAAAATAAAAATTTTAGAAATTGGAGTTGCTAATGGACACTCAATTGCTAGCTGGTTTTTTTATTTTCCAAATGCCGAAATTCATGCAGCTGATATAAAAAAAGATTATTATTTTTTTTATCAAAGTAAAAGAATAAAATTTCATACATTAAATTGTATGAACGAAAATGAAGTTAAAAAATTTATTTATAAAAATAAAAATTTTGACATAATTATTGACGACTCACTTCACATTCATGAAACATTTTTTAAAAATATAAAAAATTTTTACCCTATATTAAATCCTGGTGGTATTTATATATTGGAAGATTTTAGAACCCCTGATAGAGAACTTGAGCTAGAAGCTAAGTATAATGAAGAAATGGGCGGAACTTTAATGGGCAGGCCTACAACAATGCGTAGAGTATTTGAATGTATAAAAAATAAGGAAATTATGGAAAATGATATACTTAAGGAAGATATATTAAATCATATATTTAGTACAATTGATAAAGTAGAAGTAAGTTATTTAAAACATCCCGGTGCTTCATTGGGAGCGCTTTTCAAAAAATATTAATTTATCTTTTTTTTTTTAACAATAGAGCGTATTTAAAATCATATTCATCATCAATATCAATTGATCTATTTTTTGGAACTAAAAAGCCCACAACTTTATCGTCAAATAAAAAATTATTTTTAATTATAGTTTCTGGTTTTAACATCCAACAAACTGTGGTCATATCATAAACTTTGGGAGCAAGCTGTCTGCTTCGGATTTTTTTTCTAAAGTTTACAAGTTTATAAAAATTTTTTTTCTTTTTAACCATATTATAAAACGGGTTTCTATAAGCATCAGAAATAGAGATTGTTGTTTTTTTAAATTTTTTAAATAATTTTATGCATCTTTTGATATCTTCAATTGATCGCAATGGAGAAGTGGCATGTAAAATCATTACACCATTAAATTTTTCATTTTGTTTTTTAAGAAAGTTTACCGCATGTCTCCAAACTTCCCACTCAGGTGAATAATCTAAAGAAAGTTTTTTTGGTCTTAAAAAAGGAGTTTCAGCTCCATACTTTCTTGAAATAGATGCTATTTTTTTTGATTCTGTAGAAACAATTACTCTATCAATTTCTTTTACTTTTTTTGCTAATTCAATAGTCCAAGCAATTAAGGGTTTTCCATCAAAATTTTTTATATTCTTATTTTTTATACCTTTTGATCCTCCTCGAGCACATATTAGGGCTATAAATTTTTGATTCATTTTAAATTTTTAATCGTCTTCTCCATCTCCATTAACTGTATGACGAAGTTTAAATCCCTCTTTATTAGTATTAATCCATAAATGAGGGGATCTAAACTCATCACATAATCTATAAAATTCTTCCTTATCTATTTCTAAATAATCCATTATTTCACTAAAATATTTATCAGGAAATTCTCCATCATATTTTTTTACTAATAATTTTCCTTCTTCTCGGTTTAAATGCTTGTTTCTAATTTCTTGAGAAGCGTCATAACTTGCCCTGCCTAATCCATACTTTATATAAGTAGTATAAAAATGAAGATCATCTATTTTATCATCGATACTGCTATATTTGCTATAAGTTCCTTGTGTTCTATAAGGTCTTGGGACGAAACCCGAATTCTCAACTGAATAGTAATAAGCCTCTTGAGGAACCCATTTTATATAATATCCTAAAGAATGAAATTCTAATTTAAAATTGTCTAGTGCTTCTTTTTCTATAGGTAAAAAAATAGATAAATCTTTCATGGTAAGTCCATATTTTTCCTGTAAGTGTTTAATTGAAAGGCCTGCTAAATATAAATCTTTTATATTTTTATAAGTATAGTAATCATTTTCTCTTAAAGATGAGCTGTGCTCTACCATCGGACTGCCATATTCTGCTTCACTTTCTCCGTAAAAAACTAAGGGTATATTAAATTTTTTTGCAATTTTTGGAGCTAAATGTTTTTGGCCTAAAATAAATGTTTGAAATGGATGTAAAAGGTTTTTAATTGATAGCTTAGTTAATAACTTCATAACCTTCCCATTTGGTTTATAAGTTAAATTATTAAAACCACCTATTTCAATCCAATTTCTGAAATTTTTATAACCATAATCTGTATATAACATTGGTGGCCATGTAATTGTTAGAGGGTTCATTCCATATTTATATTTTAAAATATGTGAAGCAAAAATACTATCTTTGCCCCCACTTCCTGGTACTATACAATCATAATCAGAATTTTTAGATCTATATTTTTCTAAAAGTTTTAATAATTCCTTTTCCCTTATATCCCAATCAATTTTATTATCTTTTAATTCTGCAACATTACATGCATCACATATGCCTGTTGATGAATCAATATTAAGATATTTTGCACCTTCTCTACTTTTGACATGTTTAAATTCTGGAATTGAAGCAGGACGTTGGTTAGACATTAAACATTTTTTACAAAAAATAACTTTTTTAGGTAAATTAAATAAAGTATTCATAAATTATTTTAATACACTTTTTTTAAATTATTGGCTAGAATTAATCTTTTCTTTAAGAGAAAAATATATTTTTAAGCCTTCGCTTCCACTTTTTTCAGGGTGAAACTGAAAACATTCTATATTACGATAACTGATTGAACTGCAAAAAAAATTGTTATTAATTTTAGATACTGAGGTAATAATTTCTTTATCATTTGGTTCACAAAAATAGGAGTGGATAAAGTACATTTGGCTTGGATTTTTACAATTTCTTAATAAATTATTTTTTTTATTAAAGGAGATTGAATTCCATCCAATATTTAGCTCCTCTTTATCTTTATTATAAAAATTTTTTCCATTAGAAATCACTTCTCCTTTAATTAAACCTAGACCATTGCTCCCTTCAAGTTCTTCACTTCTATCAAAGAATAATTGCATACCCAAACATATTCCTAAAATTGGCTTTTTCGTGTTAAAAAAATCTATTATAATTTTGTCTAATTTTTTTTCTTTTATATTTTCCATTGCTTGAGTAAATGAGCCTACTCCAGGTAAAATTATTGATTTTGATTCAAAAATAATTTCCTCTTTATTTGAAATTATTGAATTTAAACCAGCTTTTTTACAAGCAGAACTAATACTGTAAAGGTTACCCATTTCATAATTAATTATTGCAACGTCGTACATCAGATTATTCTAATTTCGGCTTTATTTTTTAGATGTTCCTTAATTTCTTTAAGTGTAATTTCACCAAAGTTAAAATATTTTTTCTTTTTAAGAATAAAATCTTTATTTCCTTCTCCATTAAAAGAAACTGTTGTTTTGTTTTTTAATCCATAATGAAGTAGAGACCCAATTGCTATTCCAGATGGTTGACAACAATTTAATACTTCATCAAAATGAATCAGTTTACCAAAACCTCCATTAATAATGTAAGGAATTTGAATTTTTTTTGAAATCTTATCTGCTAATTTTAAGTCAAAACCACCTCCTGTTCCATCTTTATCAATTGAAGTTACAATAATTTCACCAACACCCCTGTCTTGAATTTCATCTAACCATTCATCTAATTTTAATTCTGTTGCTTCTCTTCCAAAATCAATATTACAATAATAATTATTATCTCTTCTAATAGTTTCGGTCGAAGCAACTATAGTTGAGGAGCCAAAATACTTTACAGTTTCATTAATTAAGTTTGGATTTTTTATAAAAGCAGTATTTGCGAATATTCTATCTGCTCCCGAATTTAACATATCCTGGATAGTTTCTATACTTGATATACCTCCGCCTATTGTTAAGGGTAGAAAAATATCGTTAGCTGTTCTTGAAACTAATTCTTTTAACTGGTTTCTTCCGTATAGACTGGCAACTACATCGTGATAAATTATTTCATCTGCTCCAGCTTCATAGTAATGCTTTATAAAAATTTTTGGATCTCCCAATACTCTAAGTCCTTCTAAATGAACTCCTTTAACTAAGTTAAAATTCTTAATATCTATTTTTGGGATTATTCTTAAATTTTTTGACATTAAAAGTTTATGAATATTTAGTTTTTTTTAAGAATTTTTTTTTAATATCCTTTGGCAAAATATATTCTATTTATTCTTTAACTCTTTTTTTAATTCATCATATTCTCTCATTTTTCTTTTCATAAAGCTAAGAGTTAACTTTGTTTTTTGTGAAATACCTTTTGGAGTTAATATGTAAAAATAATTTGATTTTGATAAAGGATTGAATTTATTTGGATTTTTTCCAAAGTTAGATATTTTAATCAATCCTTTTTTTTTTAATGCTTTAATACAATAATTAAGTTTTCCCAAACTAAAACCCAAACTAGTTGCAAGCTCTCTTTGAGTAGAATCTTTGGTTTTATCTATTTCTCTTAAAACATTAAAATGATCTTGATCATCTTTCATAAAATTTCTTTATAATATTTTTAAAAATATACATACTTAATCTATCTTGTAAATACTTATTAAATTGGCTATATTGTTCAAAAATTGAACATATTATAAAAAATTAAGATAAAAAATGATACAGAATTTAAATATTATTTTTATAAAACCTATAAATCGTGATAAGATAAATAAATATGGACTTAAAATTAATTTTGTTATATTAAATTAAAATATATAACCAAGGAAAATGAAAAATCTTGAACCTGCAGAAATAAAAAAATTTTCGGAAAAAAATCCTGAACAAATACTTTATAATAGCTTATATAACAAATTTGGAGAGAGGTATGTTGAGTATAGAAAAAGATACGAAAGAAATATAAAAAGTTTAGATACAGACGAAAAGACAAGTTATCCAAATACAGTTGTACTTGAATTAGTAAATCGTTGTAATCTTGCATGCCCTTTCTGTAAACAATGGTTTAGAAATGATGCGATAAAATCTACATTAGATGATGAAACATTAGATAAAATATTTGATGATTTTGAAAAAAATAATTTAAATTCATTAATGCTCACCGCCTCAGAGCCACTACTTTATAAAAATATAGATAAAGTTTTAGATAGAGCAGAAAAAGCAAAAATAATGGATGTTTTTTTATTTACAAATGGTGCACTTTTAAATGAAAAAAATGCTAAAATTATACTTAATAGTTGTATAACTCGTCTTTTTATTTCAATTGATGCTTTTAGTAAAGAAACTTACGACAAAGTAAGAATTCCTGTTTCTAAGAGACTGTACAAAACAGATAGATTGAAAGAATTAGAAGAAAATATTCTTAGATTTATGAAACTTAGAAAAGAACTTAAAACTGACTTACCTTTGGTGAGAACCTCATTTCTTGCCTATAAAGAAAATAAATCAGAAATTAATGATTTTGTAAAAAAATGGAAACAAATTGTTGATAGTGTGGAAATTCAAACAGAAATGGTGCCTAGTTTTGAAATGAAAAGCAAAGATAGAAATAAAAATATACAAAATTGGTACAAAGAATTAGTTGATGGACCAATTAACAGTGCTAATAATAATGGAAAAGTTTATTCATGCAGAGAGCCCTGGTCACAAATAAGCGTTTATGCAGATGGTACAATTGTGCCATGTTGCACTCCGTTTGGCAGAAATATTCCTATCGGTAATATTAAAAATCAAACCATAAAAGAAGCATGGAATGGAAAAGAAATAAATAAGATAAGGAGTGATTTTAAGAAAAATACTCCAAATGAAGTATGTAAAGCATGCATTGATCATACTACAACTGTAACTAATGATATTTTTTAAATTATTTATTTAATTTTCATATAATATTTAATTAGATATATGAAAGTTTTAATAATGGGAGCTAATGGGTTTTTAGGCATTCACCTATACAATTATTTAAAGACAAAATATAAAATCATAAGATTAGGCAGAAAAAAAAATAATGATTTTGTTTTAAAAAAAATCACAAAATATAATTTTTTGAAGATTTTAAAAAAAAATCTTCCAGATGTAATTATAAATTTAATTGCGATTACTAATGTTGATTTGTGTGAAAATAGAAGAAAAAAAGCAGAGGAAATAAACTCAAAAATTGTGAAAAATACAGTCAAGGCAATTAATGAAATAAATTCAAAAAAAAGGATATTTTTTTTACAAATATCAACTGATCAAGTTTACTCTGGCAAAGGACCTCATAAAGAAAAGTTTGCTAAACCTGTTAATACATATGGAAAAACTAAGTTAAATGGAGAAAGATATATTAAGAATATAAATGGATGTATTTTAAGAACAAATTTTGTTGGTAAATCATTAAAAAATGATAAAAAAAGTTTTACAGATTGGATATTTAATTCTCTTAAAAATGGTAAAACTATACCTGTTTTTAAGAATATAAAATTTTCTCCTTTAAGCACTGAAACACTTTGTAAATATATAAATTTAGTAATCAAAAAAAAAATTAAAGGAATTTATAATTTAGGTTCCAAGAACGGTATGAGTAAAGCTGAATTTGCAATAAATTTTGCAAAAAAATTAAATTTAGATACAAAATTACTTAAAGTCACTAATTATAAAAAAGAATTTTTAATAGCAAAAAGACCTCTGGATATGAGAATGAATGTAAAATTTTTTGAAAGAAAATTTCGCACAAGATTAAAAAGTTTAAATTACGAAATAAATTTGATATCTAAATGCTATAGAAAATATTAAATGAAAATTAAAATTAACAAAAGTTTCGTTGGAGATAATTTCCCTACATATTTTATAGCAGATATTGCAGCAAATCACGATGGAAGTTTGAGCAGAGCAAAAAAACTTATTAGGCTGTGCGCATTAGCTGGTGCAAATGCTGCAAAATTCCAACATTTTAAAGCAGAAACTATAGTTAGTGATTATGGGTTTAAAAAAATGAATAAGTTAACCCACCAAAAAAAATGGAAAAAATCTGTTTTTCAAGTTTATAAAGAGGCAAGTATCAATCCTAAATGGAATTTGGAACTAAAAAAAACATGTGATAAATATAAAATCGATTATATGACTGCCCCATATGATTTAGATTATGTAAATGATGTAAATAAATACGTAAGCGCATACAAAATTGGATCTGGAGATATTACTTGGACTGAAATAATAAATAAAATTGCTTCTAAAAAAAAACCAGTAATCTTAGCAACTGGTGCTTCGAATATCGAAGATGTAATCAGAGCAGTAAAATGCATAAGAAAATTAAATAAGAAAATTGTACTTATGCAATGTAATACAAATTATACTGGTGATAAAAAAAATATAGAATCTTTAAATTTAAATGTAATTAAAACTTATCAAAAAATTTTTGGTAAAAAAATAATTCTAGGACTAAGTGATCATACTTTTGGGCACCTATCTGTAATAGCTGCCGTTACACTTGGAGCTAAAGTTGTAGAGAAACATTTTACTGATGACAACTTTAGAAAAGGTCCCGATCATTATTTTTCAATGAATCCTAAAACATGGAATGAAATGGTTTGTGCTACTAGAGATTTAGAAAAAACTTTTGGTGATGGAATTAAAAGAATAGAAAAAAATGAAAAAAAGTCAATGATTGTACAAAGAAGATCTATCAGAGCTAAAATAAATATACTGAAAAATATGAAAATTAAAAAAGAAATGCTAATAAATTTGAGACCTATTACTGATAAAGGAATTCCCCCATTTCAATTAAATAAAATATTAAATAAAAAAGCTAAAGTTAATATAAAATACCAAGAGGAAATAACTTGGAAAAAAATCAAGTAATCATTTTAATTCCTAGTCATAATGAAATTAATACACTACAAAAAATTTGTATAAAAATTAAAAATCTTCAGTTTAAATTTGTCGTGATAGATGACGGTTCTAATGATGGTACATCAAATTGGCTAAAAAAAAAAAAAATTAATTACATTAGAAATAAGAAAAAAATTGGCTACGAAAATTCATTAATTTTAGGGATAGATTATATTATTAAAAAATTTAAAGCTAAATATCTAATAACTTTTGATGCTGATGGAGAGCATCGAACTACGGACCTGATTCGAACAATAAACCTAATAAATAAAAAAGATGTTGACATGATTATTTGTAATAGAGATAAATTAAATAGATTATCTGAGTATATTATATCTTTTTTATTTTTTTTAAAATTTAAAATAAAAGATCCCTTGTCAGGATTTAAAGTTTATTCATTAAGTAAACTCAAATTTTTAAAAAAAAATATAAAAAATAAATCTTATTTAGTAGAATTAGTTTTGCTTTTTAAAAAAAATAATTTTGTTATAAAAAATATGCCTATCAGAGTAAAAAAACGAATTGGTATATCGAAAGAAAGTAATTTTTTAGCTAATATTAAGATTTTATATTTATCTAGATTTATTTTAAAATGACTTTATGACCTTATCTAATATTTTAGCTTGTTTATTGGCTTCTTCAATATTCCAATAATCTGTTTTAAAAGCTAAAATTTTAGGTTGATAATCTTCGGCTGTTGGACATAAACCCTTGTTTTTATAACTTGATAACCTTTCTTTGGAAATTAAACGAGATCTCCATCCAATTTTATCTGGATCCTGTAATAAAGGTTCTTGATATGACAATTTCCACGCAGCATAAATTCCATCTCCTCCATTTTTAGTAAATTCGTCTCTAAATTGAGTCCAAGTAATTTTCGGATTATTTATTCTAACTGCATATGACCAATATACATGTTTGTGATCTTTGCTTGCTTTTTGTGGAATAAGCCAATCACATTTTGAAACTACTTCATCAAAAATTTTGGCCGATTTTAACCTTATATCTATAAGTTTTTCAGAATTTTCTAGCTGAGCTAGAGCAACTGCAGCACATAGTTCTGGCAATCTTGATTTAAAACCAAAACTTATATGTCTATCATAATCCGGATTTTGAAGTTCCCCTTTTGTAACAGCTCCTTTTGTTGAGGCGATATTTGCATACCCTAGCGTAGTTTGTCTTCTTACTTTTTGCGCTAAGTTTTCGTCATTTGTAGTGAACATGCCGCCTTCACCACATGTAAGATGTTTTAATCTTTGAAAACTAAAGCTTGCTCCGTGTGCTAGACTTCCAGAAAATTTATTTTTATAAGTTCCCATCATACATTGTGCATTATCTTCATATACAAAAAGTGAGTGTTTATTTGCTATTTTTAAAATTTTGTCAAAATCACATGGAAGACCGTATAAAGCAATTGCACTAATTGCTTTTGTTTTTGGAGTAATAAGCTTTTCAATCGACTCTGCTGAAATATTAAAGCTCTCTGGATCTATGTCAGCAAATACGGGCGTTCCTCCCGCATGCAGAATCGCATAAGTTGGAGCTGACATTGTAAGTGGAGAAACTATAACTTCATCACCAGGTTCAATTCCAATAGATTCGAGCATTGAATGAAGAGGAGTGGTTCCGCTATTATGCCCAACTGCATATTTAACGCCAATTTTCTTTGCGAAAGCTTTTTCTAATCTATCAGTCATCATTCCGTATGCTGATGTCCTAAAGTCAGTTTCAAGAACTTCTTTTAAATATTTTAACTCATTTCCAAAGATACGATTACTTTTATAATCCATTTTAATAATTAATATTAATTGATAAATTTAAATTTTTAAAAACATTAAACATATATGTTTTATGCAAAATAATGTCTATAATCAATAAAAACTGCGACATTATAACAAGAATCATGATAAATTTATTTATTTTCTAAAATATTGATTTTTTTTCCAAAAAACCGGGTTAGTCCAAGATTTATAATTCTTTGATTGAACATAGAGCGTTTTAAAAGTTTTTTTATCAAATTTAATAATTGACTTAAATATCTGCGATAAATTTTTTTTAGAAATTGTACTTATCAAGATATAATCAATCATTTTTAAATTAAATACAAAAGAAGTTATTGCCTCTAAATATCCAATATTGCTCTTTTTGCAAATTTTCCATATTTTTTTTCTAAAATTTAAAATTTGCTTTTTTTTTGGATGTTTAGAAATATCATTGATCAAACAACCTTGTAAAAATATTGACCTTGCAACTATTATTTTGCCCCTTTTTTTAATTTTTGAGTATAAATAACTGTCAGCAATATTCACGGGAAGCTGAATTACCTTTATTATTTTAGATTTAAGAGCAAAATTAAGTTCGAGCTCATTATAAATTGAAACTCCAATAAATTTTACTTTTTTTTCTTTAACAAGTTTTTTTAAGGTTTTTAAAACTACAGGATTTGAAATTACTTCAATTTCGTGCTGATGCAAATAAAGAATTTCAATAAAATTACTTTTAGTTTTAGCAAAATAATTTTTTATATCTTTATTAATATAATCGGCAATTAAATTATTTTTTTTTGGTATATTGTCAATTTTATAATGAAATTTTTTTCTTTTTAAATTTGAAGTATAGTTAAGAGAATTTTTATAACGTTTAGAAACTTCAATACTACTAATTTTTTTTGAATTATTTAAATATTTTAGTAGTTTTTTTGGTTGAAATTCTTTTTTTTCATCTACACTTCCATAACCATAGTCTATGTCGCAAAATTTCGCCATACCATATATTAATTTTTTCACCATTAAAAAAATTTTTCTTTTAAAGTTTTAATTATTTTTTCGTAACCAAAGTTATTTCCATCGGGCGCTATATTGTATTTTATATAATTGAAATATTTTTCTTTATTTTTTTCAAGTTTGCTCAGAAAATCATCTTTATTAATTTTAAGATCTTCATCAATTTCAATTTTCAAAATCCCTACTTTTTTAGAGTATTCATTTACCCCATCAATCTGATTTTGATCCATAATTTTAGATGTTAAAGCTATTATTTTTTTTTTTAAGTAAAATTGCATCGATTATTGCGCTAGAATCATGAAACAAAACTATAAAAGCCTTAAAAATATTTTCTCTTGTCTCATGTTGAGTAACTTTAAAATTTGAATAATTCTTTTTGGCTGTTTCTAAATTTTCTGAAGGATGTATGCATATAACTATTTGCTTATTATAAAATTCTGATAAATTTTTTAGAAATTTTCTCATATGGTAATAATGTTTTTCAAGACTCTGCTGATCTAATTTACCTCTAAACGTAGTATATTGAGGGTTATTAAAGGGAGCATCTAAAAGAACTATATTATCTTCATTAACTTTTATTTTTTGTTCTTTTACTTCGTCAAAAGATCGACTGTTAATGAGCATAAGTTCTTTTGCAAAATGCAAATTAAAATAATTAAAAATTTTTTGAAAAAAACTGTTATTTTTTTTTCTATACTCAAACATTCTAGAGTTAGTAACAAACCTTATTTCAATTTTTGGTATTAACCCTAAATTGCTTAATAAAACAGTTAATTTGTGTGAATAATCATGTTTTATTTTTTCTAGTACACCTCTTAAAAAAAAACTTTTCAAAGGTCTGTATACACCTTGTATATTTCCAATATTGGTTACTTGAACAAATTTTATTTTGTATTTTTTAAATAATAAATGTAACTTTAATTCTGGAAATCCTCTAGCCAGGAAATGTATAGCTATTAATTCCTTCCCAACCATAAAAATTGAGAATTCTTTCCAATTAAAAGGGCTGATAAATTCTAAATTTTTCGGTAATTTTAAGTTTTTATCAAGTTTATATTTCGAGAACTTTGTTTTATTTGAAAAGAAAGTTAAATTTTGAAAATTAATTATATATATTTTCTCAAAATTTTCACAAATTTTTTTTATCAATAACGAATTTCCAACTATTAAGGGATTTAGATTATTATCCGGTGAGTTAATAAAACAAGCTAAATATTTTTTATTTTCCATTTAAATAAATGTTCATATATTTAAGTTTTAAAATATACTACTAAGTTGTTGTGTCATAAAAATCTTTATTTATAGCCAAATATAAATCTAATATCTCTTTAATAAAAAATATTGACTTCCTTTATAAAATTTAGTGTAAGACTGTCCATCTTTACTTGATAAAAATTCCTCCATCGAAAAGAGAAATCCATAATGACCTGGAGTGCAAGCTGCTCCTTTACAAATAATTATACCTCCAGGAGTAATAAGTTTAGAAATTTTTAATAATGCTTGCTTGCTGGATTCATAAAGATCGCAATCTATGTGGGCTACAGCTATTTTTTTTAATTCTAAAGGAAGTGGATCTGTAATTATATTTAATGGAAGAGTATTAAAGCTCGAAATGGTGTCTTTGAACGTTTCAGATAGATACTCCAAAGTTTTTTTAACTCCATATAATTTATGAGAACCTGCAAGTGATATATCTGGACCTTTGTTAGCAGAATCATAATTGAATCCGTCATAAGTATCAAATAACCAAACATTTCTTTTAAAATTTTCTTCGTGTTTTTTTAATTCGTCTATATAATTAATAGCTGTTAAAGCAGTTGCTCCTTTATAAACACCAACCTCAACAAAATCTCCTTCGACTTTTTTTGTTATATTTAGCGCCTCACAAATATTTTCATGAACTGGAATATAAAAATGAGAAGAATGTGATATTCTTTCTTTCTTACTGAAAGTTTTTTTTAATGCCTTTAAGGTTAATTTATCAATAAATCTGTAAAGATAATTTGAAAATTGCATATGTGGTACAAATTTACCATCACATTCAATAATTCTTTTAACCAACGGCAATGCCGTTGAGTCACATTCAAAATAAATATAAAAAACACTGTTTGAAATTTCTAAATCAGAAAATTCATTTAGATTTGAATAAACAGGTCCTAATTGATTAATCAATTGATTATTAATTTGCTGGTCAGTTAATATATAAGTTTTTTTTTCCTTAAATCTGCTTGGCGACATATCTTGTCCTTCAAAGCCGTGGGTAAGCTCTTTAAAAAGAAGATGAGGTTTAATTCGAATAAAAGCTTTCTGATCTCTTGCCTCAAGATATAACTTTATTACAAATTTTCTTAAAATTTTAATACTCATTAATTTCTCAGAGATTGATAAGAGTATTTTTGTAATATTTTTCATTTCAGATAGAAATATATATAATAATTTTTAATAAATTTATAATTAAATTTTTCTTTACTGTTCAATAATTGAACGTTATATCTTATAAATTAAATAATTAATATATTTTTCTTAATTTGTAAATCTATATTCTAAAATGATTAAATATATAAATTTAATATTAAAATTTTTTATCTGCATAATTTTAGCTGAAATTTCAATTTTTAAAAAAAGAATAAGTTACTGTAAATTTTTTTTATATAACATTAACTTTTTAAAATATTTTATCTACATATTTGATAAAAGTGCTAATCCATTAAAAACTAATGAATTTTCAAACTTTATAAAAACTAATAAAAATAAATGGGAAAACTCCAAAAAAAATGAAGAAACTAATTCTGCAAAAGAAAATATAATTATTGAAAACTTCGTTAATCATCCTAGTTATACAATTAATAATATTTTAATTGGAAAATATTTACAACATTTCAAAAATTATAATTTAATTGGACTATTAAGAAAAGAAGATATTAAAGGAGAAGTTATTTTTAGAAGCTTTGGAATAAAAAAATTTTACTATTACAAATTCGGTGGTTTTTTTTTAAGATCTAAATATATTTTTAAATCTTTAATCACACTGAAAAATATTGAAGAAATAAAAGATCTTTATAATTTAAAAGTAAGAAAAATTGATATTGGATTAGAAGCATATAACACTTATATGAGATACACCGGAAATCCTAATGCAAAAAAAATAAACTTAAAAATAATTTGTTATTTTGCTGAAGGATTGTATGCAAATGATTTTTTTGAAAAAATTTTTGAGGATTCTAAGATTACAAAAATGGTCCAATCAGAAAAGCAATTTATACCAATGGGAATTCTTTTTCAAAAAGCTTTGTTTAAAAAAAAAAAAGTATTTGCAAGATTTCTTTCCTCGGAATCTACCGTTAGAATATACACTAATTTTGATCAAAGATATAAAAGTGCTTCTACCATTTCAAAAAAACTCTTTGAACAAATTTACAATAATTTTAGAAATAAAAGTATTAAATTAATTAATAAATACTATAAAACACTTGCTAAAAGTAAAGCCTACGGTCAAAGTTGGAGTCATATAGTTCCTCAGAATAAAAAAATGATAGATGAATTTTGGAAGTGGAGCTCACAAAATGAAAAAAAACAAATAGAAAAAAAAAATAATGCTATAAATTTTAAAACAATTTCCAAAGAAAATCTCTGTCAAATGTTTTGTTGGAATAAAAAAAAAAGGATCGTAACTATATTTTTACAATCTTTAATTGATGGTAATTATGCTAATGGAAGGAGAAAACTATATTTAGATAACTATACTTGGGCTTGCGAAACCTTAAAATTAATTAAAAAAATTAAAAATGTAAACTGGATAATTAAGCAGCATCCGGGAGAAAATCGTTATAATTCCAAAACTGATCTTTTATTATTAATAAAAGAGGCAGAAAAAAAATATAATCATATTAAATTACTTCCTGAGAATATAAACACATCCTCTTTAAAACAAATTATTGATGTAGCTGTAACATCGCAAGGTTCAGCGGGTTTAGAATATCCATCTTTTGGAATACCCAGTATTGTTGCTGAGAATTCGTATTTTACGAGCTTTGGATTTACCTTAGAATCCAAAAGCGTCGAAGAATATAAAAATTTATTAAAAAAAGCCCACAAAATTAAAAAATTGAGTAAAAAAAAAATAGAAAAAGCAAAAGTTTTTAATTTTATTTTTAAAATTCTTTTAAAAAATAGAATATCAGTTTTAAAAGACACTATACCAAATTTTTTATTTAGAATGAAATCAATTGCAGATGAGAAAAAATTTTGGATAATTTTAAGAAAAAATGTTACAGAATTTAATCCAAATAATGACCATTTTATAAAAATGTTTGAAAAGCAATTATATTTTAAATACAGAAATACTATTAATTCTGAAATTTGCTCAATTAAAAATAAAATATTGAATGACTATTAGTTATTTATTTTATATCGGAAAAAAATTTTTGTTTTGGAATTTTCCAGAAATTAGATTTTAATAATATTTTTAAAAACTTTTTATCGCTATCTCCATATCCATAAAATTTTTTCTTTATATATTTATAATTTTTTACAAATTTTAGTAATTTTAAAATATCCATTTTATCAATATCAAAATTTTTAATAACTTTACTCTTAATTCTTTTAAATTGTCTATCTCCAATATTTATTGCGGGGGTACCTAATAAAGGTGCTTCGTATACTGCTGAACTTGAATTTCCTATAATATAGTTTGCATTATTAAGAAGTGTTAAAAAATTTTCAAATCTTAAATTTCTTATAATTTTATATTTTCGTTTTTTTATTTTTTTATAACAGTCTAAAATTATTTCACTACCTGGGTCATTATTTGGATAAATAATAACAAAATTTTGATTTAGTTTATCAATAAATTTAATCAGCTTATTTGTATCTTCTCTTAATGAATTGATTTTAGAAGTAACTGGATGCCACACTAATATAGAGTAATGCTTAAACTTTATTGAATAATTTCTTTTTACTTTTTTTATATCAGGTAGTTTTTTATTTAAAATACTATCTATGTCAGGAGATCCAATATTGAATATATGTTTTTTAATTTCTCCCATTTTGTAAACTCTATTTTTTGCAACTGAAGAACCAACAAAATGAATATGACTTAATTTAGTAACTGCATGTCTAATTGTGTCATCAATAGTTCCCGAAACTTCACCTCCTTCAATGTGTGCTGTTAAAATATGATTTAAAGAGCCCACAAGCGCACATCCTAAAGCTTCAACTCTATCACCATGGATCAATATTAAGTCTGGATCGATATTTTTTGTAATTTTAGAAAATTGATCAGTTGTCTTTGACAATATTATTTCTAACCTGTCACCCAAAGATTGATTTTTAAATTTTATAACCTTAGATCTGAAATTTTTTGTAACTTCACGATAGGTATAACCAAATTTTGAAATTACATGCATTCCTGTAGCAACTATATAAACGGTAAATTCTTTTCTAGTTTTTAAAATTTTTATCAAAGATTTTAATTTTCCAAAATCTGCTCTTGTTGATGTTACAAAAATAATTTTTTTATTTGATATCATTTTTTTTAATTTGAACATTTTTTTTTATTTTTTTTTTAGCTACTTTTCGTAATAATTTTTCATAACTATTTGCATCAAAAGCACCATTACCAGGTCTTTTAACCCAAATATTACCTCTAGATAATTTCTCTCCTTTATTTATTTCTTTTATAGAAACAACTGATGAAAAAGCAAAATTTCTAGTTACCTGTTCCTCCTTCAAGAAGTTTTTATTTCCTCCTCTTTGCAAAAACATAATATTGCTAATATTTATTAATTCTTTCAGTTCTTTCTCATCAATTGAAGCCTTTACATCTGGGCCTTTTCTTTTTTTATTATCTACAAAATGTTTTTCAATAATACATGCTCCAAGAGCAACAGCCCCTATGGAAGAGTAAATGGTTTCAGTATGATCTGAAAGACCTATAACTAAATTAGCAAATTTTTTTTTTAATTCAGTTATGCTATTTAATCTTACTAATTTATTCGGAGTTGGATAAAGGTTAGTGGTATGCATTAAAGCAAACTTAGATTTTTTTTTTGATAAAAATTTAACTAATTTTTTTACAGTTTCAATTGAATGCATTCCAGTACTAACAATCATAGGTTTCTTAAGTTTTGCAATATGTGATATTAAAGGGAAATTGTTCATTTCTCCTGAACCAATTTTAAAAGCACTTACTCTAAATTTTGCCAATCTATCAACTGCAGCTCTACTAAAAGGTGTGCTAAGAAAAATCATTTTCTTCTTTTTTATATAATTGAATAATTTAAATTCATCTTCTTCATTTAGACTCGTTTTAGAAATTATTTCAAAAATATTTTTGTTTGAATTGCCTGGCTTTATTTTTTTTGCCTCACTTGACATTTCGTCTTCGGGAATATGTGTTTGATGTTTTATAATTTCTGCTCCTGATCTTTTAGCCGCATCAACTATATTGAAAGCCACTTCTAAAGAACCATTATGATTTATCCCAATTTCTGGAATTACCAGTGGTTTGTGATTAATTCCAATCAATCTATTTTCAATTTTAATTTCTGGAAAGGATTTTTTTTTCATATTAAAATTTATTATTAATTTTAATTTTTTTGTCCAAGCAAAAATTTAATTTATTTAGATTATATTTTCCTATCGGTTTTTCTACTAACTCAAAATAGTGAGTATCGGCAAAGCTATCATTAGTATATTTCCACTTTCTTTTAAAAAAATCTTTGAGAAATCTCGCATTTGAAGTTCTCCCATCTACTACAATAAATGTTCCGGGTTCTAAAAAGTACTCTAAAGATAACAAATCTGATGACATTGGAAATCTAGAAATACTGTCAAAATTAAATCCATTTAATTTTTTTTTTGTAAAATATTGCGATGGACCATCTAGATATATTAAATCAGGTGAGATATTAGGAATATTAGTGCATCTGCTTGCAAACTTTCCCTGGTATTCAATAATTTTATGATTACATTTAATTAATGAAACGTGTTTTTTTAAATTTTTAAAAAGCCTTTTTTGTGTAATTTTTAAAAATTTTGAATTTTCTTCCAATGAATAAACATGAAATTTTTTGCTTACTCTAATATCTTTAACTTTTCTAAAATAATATGAAAGAATAGAACAAGCATCTGCAATAAAAACTGTAGAAAAGCCAGATCCAAACTCCATTATATTTAGGGCTTTTCTTGTTAGAACAATCCAATGCAATCTACATAAATCGTCAAATTCAAAAACAAGAGGTTTTTTGTTTTTTTTTTTTAAGTTTAATAAATATCTTGGAGAAGTATCTTTAACATTATCATAGTTAAGCTTTTTAATTAATTTCTCTAACTCAAAAAATTTGACATAAAGATTTATTTTTTTTTTGTTATTAAAACTTTTTAAATTAAATTTTTTTAGAAATTTATTTATTGGATTAAAATTTGTAAAATTATATATATTTCTATTTTTTAAAGTCATGTTTTAATTTATTTTAATAATAATGTATTTTTAGTTATAGTATTGGGTCTATCCATATCTCCATCACCTTTAAACAATTTTATTTTCATATTATTATATTTGGTTTTATAAGCACAAAAAATATCGTAATTTTTCCTTTGATATGGTTCAAAATGATTGGGTATAATTAAATCTTTTTCTTCATATCTATTAATAAATCCCGATTTTTTAAGTATTTTTTTTGAAATTCCATAAGAATATATATCAATGTACTCTGCCTTATATCTATGTAAAAGTTTTAAAGATGCACTATAAGTTAAATAAAAAAACTTGTTTTGGCCAATAAAATCTACAAATCTTATTACACTTCTTTGTTTCTGTTTAATAATTCTTACAACCATTAATGCTTTAGGTTTTTTATTTTTTAAAATCAAAAAAACATCATATTTATAAAATGGATTTTTCAGGTATCTATTAATAATGTAATTATTTGATTTTAATGGCAGTTGACATTTGTAAAAGTTTTTTTTTAAGAAGAAATTTATATTTTTAATATTTAACTTAACTAAGTAACTATTTTTATTTATATTTTTTCTTTTATGCTCAAAATTTTTAAATTTAGCAACTTTAAACATTTTAAATTCTTTTGAAAAAATAGCATGATGATCCATTTTTTTTACCTCAAAACCCTGCCATTTATGAAAGCTGTGTATTTTTTCCTCTAATCCAATAGTAGCTATAAATTTTGGTTTGTACTCTTTAAAAAGTTTTTCCTGAAGTTTAATCATAGTCCCAATATGTTTACCTTCTACCACTCTACAGAATGCTAAAAAAATTTGATTTTTATTTAAATTTTTATCAAAATGATTTAAGGGTACAAATCCCTGGGCACCTATAATGTTATTATTTTGCCAAGCTATAAGAAAATTATAAATATTTTTTTTTTTATATTGCCAATTAAAAATTCTACTATCTTTTGAGAAAATATGATTTTTTTTCCAATATTTTTTGATAAAATATCTAAATTGATTACTATCTTTATTTTTAAGCTTATTAATATTTATCAAGTTCATTTATAATTTTTAAAATATAAAAAGTATTATAATTTGTACTAATTTGTTATTTTTCTTGTTGAAGAACCAAATCCAAAGTTTGCCAGTGAAGATTGAACAACTAAAATATTTCTTTTAACTTTTTTATCAAATTTTCTTCTACCATGCATGAACCTTTTGTTATCAATCATTACTAAATCCCCTTTTTTCCATTTTATATCGTATGTTAGTTTCTCTGCTTTTTCATAAACCTCATTTAAAATATGTTTAGGGACTTTGCTCCATCCTTTTATTGTAGGGTCTGTACCTTCTCTCATGCTGCTTATAAGGTGGTTACAAAAAGAAATTTTATTTGGCAATCTACTGTGGATTGCTGCAAACCTAGTTTGAGTTAAAAACAACTTACTTTTTGATAAATCTAGAATACAATTTCCTGATCCTTCATAATTCAATATCCAACTTTTTTTACCCTTGCCTATTTTATTATTAGATATTGGTATCTCTAAATTGTATTTAATTGGATTTGATAAAAAATAATTTTTTACTTTGTGGCTTAAATTGTCCCACAATTTTATACCATCACAAAAAGTTGTGCTACCTTGATTATTTTTAATATTGGTATCCCTACAAAAAAACCAAATTATTTCAGGCCAGTTTGGAGAAAAGCTTGCCTCGCTGTGAAGCCCCATTTCTTTATTGCCGGGATCTACATGTCGGACCTGTTGAGCTCCTTCATGAGCTTCTCTTCTAATAGCATCATTAGCGTAACTATAAGTATATTTATCAGTTATTTTAGTAATTTCCTTACCTTCGATATTAAATCCTCTAAATAGAATAAAGCCATTTTCCTCAAAAAGAGAAACTATTTTATTATAGTTTAGATTAAACATTTTCTCATTCTTCGAAGGATTTATCAAAATCCCATTCCTATAGAATTTGTTGGAGATATTTTTTTTAATCATTAAAAATAGAAGAATTTGCTTAGAACTTTACTCCATATTTTTCGAGTATTTCTTTACCTTTTTTGAAAGAACTAAAGTCCACTATATCATCTGTATCCATTGTAATTTTAAATTCCTCTTCTAAACCAGACATTAAAGTCATATGGCCTATCGAATCCCATTCGGAAATTTCATTATATTTTAGATTTTCATTAAAATTTTTATTTTCAATCGACAAAGATTTAACAAAAACATTTCGATACTTTTCAGTATTACTCATATTTATCGTATCTATTATTTGAATTTTGAGAAAGTGCAATACCGTTAATGCTTTTAAGCTGCTTATAATCTAATTTTTTGTTGTACCCATTATTTGAATCTTGAGAAAATGCAATGCCATTAATACTTTTAAGCTGCTTATAATCTAATTTTTCTTTCTTACTATTAATTAATTTTTCAATAATTTCAGCAAGTGTGCTCTCACCCTCTCCTATTACGCATAAGTCAATATTTTTATCCTTTAATACTTCCTGATAGCTTGTTGTAGGATGGGGACCACCAGTAATTATCATTTTTTTAAAACCATAGTCTCTAATATTTTTTATTGCTTCATGAAAGAATTTTTTATGGAATGTCATTGTGCTAACGCCAATAATGTCAGGTTTAAAATCATCAATATGTTTATTTAACTCTTCATAACTATCAAAATCTACTCTTGACTTAATAATTTTACCTTCAACTTTTTCTCCAAAAGTGTGATTTACATAACTAAGAAGAGCAATTAAACCTAGGGGAGGTTCTAAAACATCGTATTCACTAACGTCTCTATCTTTGGTAAAATGAGTAGATATATTTATTAGTAAAAGTTTTTTTGCTTCTGGACTAGATTTTAAATTAGGAAATCTTTTTTTAATTTTTTCTTGTAAATTTGGAATTGCAATATGTTCCTCGGGCAAACAATTAATTTTTAATTCTTCTTCTTTAATTCGCGCTATTTTTAGTACATCAGATAATCCATTAATTTTACGAGGAAAATAACTGCTATATTTTTGATTTAATTCATCTTCAGTAAAATGTTTCATTTGGATGGGTAAAACTTTTAATAATCGTTCTTTGTTTAAAACATAATCTTTAAGAAAGCTAAGTTTATATTTTTCAGTAAATTCTCTTGAAAACGGCAAAGTTGGTGTTACTTCATGATACGATTTATCAATATTTTCACTAATAGCTTTTTTAGGAACACCATGATTCAGTGCAAATTTTTCTAAATCTGTTCCCGGAAATATTCTTACAACGTGTGTATAAGGAAAGTGAACCCATTTCATATCTTTTATAAATTTTAACGTCATCATTGCTTCTTCTTCTGTTTCGGTAGGAAATCCGTGCATTGTATTTAAAGTAGTCACAGCTTCAGGATATTCTTTGCAAATATATTCTAAATTTTCTCTAAATCTTGGAATATTTAAATTTTTTCTCATTACTTTTTGCATTCTTGTAGAAGCTGACTCTAATGAAACATTTACTCCAACTGCACCTCCTTGCATCATTACATCTATCACTTCTTTGGTAAGTAAATCACCTTTTAAAGCTGTAGGGAAAAAAAAACTAATTTTTAAATTACTTTTAATAACTTTGTTAAAAAAAGACTCAAAGTCCTTAATTTTAACATTAAATATATCGTCAATAAATTCTATTCTTTTAACTCCTAAGCTCGCTATTTCTTTTACTTCCTCAAATACACTGTCAACAGATCGTCTAAAATGATGAAGAGTTGTTTTATAAACATCGCAGTAAAAGCATCTATAAGGACATCCTCTGGTAGCTTGTACTGCCATAGAATATTTTACACCCGCGTGTCCAATTGATTTATTATATTTTGAATAATCAACTAACGATCTATCATAGATTGGCAATATATCTAAATTATTGAATTGCTTCCTTGTTTCTGTTGTAATAATTTTATTCATACTTATTAAAATTTGTTAATTTTATTAGATAAAAATAATAATAACAAGGAATTTTTTGTTAATTGTTCAATTTTTGAACAATATCTTCGGCTATTTTTGCTGCTGTAAGTCCATGTTTGTGCTTAAGAAATTTATATGTTCCACCCTTACTATAAGTATCCTTAATGCCTAAAAATAACTGTTTTGGAGAATTTTCAAAAGATCCTTTGTGTTCTGCAATTGCACTTCCTAAACCTCCAATTATATTGTGTTCTTCTACAGAGACAATTAACCTTGAGTTAAATGAATCTTCTATCGCTATTTTGTCTATGGGTTTAATTGTATGCATATTAATAACCTTGGCAGATATTTTTTGGATTTCTAAAATTTTTGCAGCTTCTAGACACTCATATACCATCGCTCCTGCACAAAAAATTGTAATATCTTTTCCTTCTCTCAAGGTTATAGATTTACCAATTTTAAATTCATAATCCTTGGTATAGATTATTGGATTATTCGAAGCTCCTGTTAATCTTAAATATGAAGGATTTTTAAGATTTACTGCAGAATGTAGTGCTTTGACTGTCTCTAAAGAGTCTGCAGGAGATACAATTGTTATACCTGGTATAGATCTTAAAATACCAACATCCTCAATGCAACAATGTGTATAGCCTAAAGTTCCAAGAGCTAAGCCACTAGCAATTCCAACCATACATATTTTTTGATTCATATATCCTAAATTAACTTTAATTTGCTCACAACATCTCATTGTTTGAAATGGTGCAAATGTTGTTGTAACTACATTGTATCCTTCGCTGGCTAAACCAGTGGCAACACCGATCATATTTTGCTCTGCAATTCCCAGATCAACATATTTTTCGGGAAAAGTTTTTCGAAATCTATCAAGCCCCGCAGAAGTTGACACATCGCAAGTTAACACCATTAAATTGTTAATTTCTTTAGCAAGTTCTAAAGCAGCTATTCCAAAGGTTGCTCTTGATCCAATTGTAGACCAGATCTTTATATTTTTTTCATCAATAACCATAAATCTTTATTAAATTAATTCTTTTTTAGCTTGTTCATAAAGCTTTTTTGTCAACACTGCATGGTGCCAATCATTATTATTTTCCGAAAAGGAAAAACCTTTGCCCTTTATAGTGTTTGCTATTATTGCTTTTGGTTTATTAGTAGAATTTTTTTTTGTAAAAATGTCATACATTTTATCAACATCATGACCGTCTACCTCATCAGTGTCCCAACCAAAGCTAGACCATTTTTTGACTAAATTTTCTGTATTCATTATTTCTTTATTAGATCCTGTTTGCTGAAAATTATTTTTGTCTATAATTGCATAAAGGTTTGACAAATTTAAATTTGGAGCTGCCATAGCCGCTTCCCAAACTGAACCTTCATTACACTCCCCATCTCCTAAAATAACAAATACATCATTGAATTTTTTCTTTTTTTTTAAAGAAATTGCAACACCAATTCCAATTGAAAGACCCATTCCAAGTGAGCCATTAGAAAAATCTATACCTAGTTCTCTATTTATTACTGGATGTCCTAAAAGATCACTATCATCTTTTTCAAAAGTACTTAGTTGATTTTTTGATATGTATCCAATCTCACACAAGGCTGCATAATATGCTAAACAAGCATGTCCTTTACTCAATATTAGCCTGTCCCTTTCTTCCCAATTAGGTAGATTTTTGTCTATTTTCATTTTAAATGAATATAAAAAAGAAATTATTTCAACTATGGATAATGCTCCACCAAAGTGTGAGCTGCTTGCACCAGCATAAAAAGCCATTTCTAAAATATTCTTTCTAACTTCTTTAGAAAATTTTTTGATTTTATTTAGATTTTCCTCTTTACTTTTCAATTACATTCCTCCATCAACTCTAATAACTTGGCCAGTTACATAATTTGACATATCCGACGCTAAAAAAAGAGCAACATTTGCTATTTCTTCAGGTTCTCCAATTCTTCTTAGTGAAATATTTGAAATCGTTTCTTCTATGAGATCTTTTGGAGTATTTTTGGACATCATGTCGGTATTTGTTAATCCAGGAGCAATTACATTCACTCTAATATTATTATTTCCAAATTCTCTTGAAATTACTTTTGCTTGAGAACTTAAAGCAGCTTTTGAAGCTACATAGGCACTTCTACCTTCATTACCATCTATTGCAGAACTTGATGATATATATATAACACTTCCACTCTTTTTTCTAACCATAGACTTAATTATATACTGAGTAAAAACTGTTTGAGAAAAAAAATTTACTTCAAAAACTTCAGCTAATTTTTTTTTAGAAGTCATTTGAAATAATGATGTATGAATTGTACCTGCGTTATTAATCAAAATATCAATAGAGGTATTATTTTGAATTATTTTATTTGCTGCTTCTTTTACTGAGTTCTCATTAGATAAATCTAATTCAATAGGAGTTATATCGTTTTTATATTTTTTTTTTAAAGAATTAATTTCTAACTCAAAATCTTGATTAATATTTCTTACACATGCATATATATTTGCACCATTTTCAGAAAAAACTCTTAATATTTCCTTTCCTATGCCTCTATTGCTACCTGTAATAATAGCAGTTTTGTTTTTTAAGAGCATTGTTAAACAAAATCTTCCTTGGAAAATATTTCTTTAGCTAAAGCCGGTTTAAATATAGTTTGGCCTTTTTTAGTCATAAATTTATTTATAAATGTCTTATCTTCTCCAGCTAAACAAAGATCGCTATGATTTTTAAAATACTTAATACTAAATCCAAATTTTACAATTTCTTTTAAGCTTTTTTCAAATATATTTCCAATTTTAATGTGTACATATGGACAAACCAAAACATCTCCTAAAGGTGTCACGTAAAGTCTGTTTACTGTAGTACATCCTAAAATTTTTTCATTATTTCTATCAAAAGGATTCCATATATTTCTTACAAGATTTTTATACTCTTTTCTAATCTTTCTTAAATATTTTCTATCTTCATCATCGCATATTATATCATCCATTTTCTGCCACATACCTGCAGGTACGGCAACATTAAGCAATGTTTTATAATTTTGATCTTTTGAATAATCTAATAATTGTTTTAAATGATCAGTATGTGCATTATAGTGTCCAACTGTAATATTTAAATATGGATCCATCCCATTTGCTTGAACATGTTTAAGACCCTCCATAGCTCTTCTCCATGAATCTTTTCTACCTCTTATCTCGTCATGTATTTTTTCGTCCATACTGTCTATACTTACTGAGACCCTACTTACTTTATATTTGGCTAATTTTTTTGCCATTTTATCATCTAAGTGATACCCATTTGTCGTTAAATATAAGTAAAACCTTTCAGGTTTTATTGCTTCTAAAACTGAAAATAGTTTTTCTGGCTGAAGTAATAATTCTCCCCCTTGTAAGTCAAATTCGAAGTAACCTAATTCGTCAGCTTGATCAGCTAAACTTTTTATTGCATTCAAATCCAAATATTCTTTTACATGATCTCCTTTTGGAGAATTAGTAAAACAATATTTGCATCTTAAATTACAGGCATTATTAAAGTTTAAATCTATTCCTCTAGTTTTAGTGCCAACTTTTCCATCATTTTTCCGGACATAATCATAGAACTTTCTTAGTTTTTCTACTAGACGAGGTTTATTTAAAAGTGATGATGCTATAGGCATTATAATGTTTATTGTTTAAAGATATCAGGATTTAAATTATATGTTTTTAATTCATCTGGCAATATCAAATTAAATTCCGCTTTACAAACAACTTGATTATTCACAAGACCTTCTCCTTTACAAAAAGCTAATCCACGTTTGAAACTTTTAATATAAGTATTTATATATAATCTATTGTTAGGAATAACCTTTTTTATAAATTTTAAATTATTCGCTCCAGTTAAATACATAATTTTTCCCTTATTATTTGGTAATGTTAGAATAGATAATGCACTCATCTGAACCAAAGCTTCAATTTGTAACATTCCAGGCATATTAGGGTCGTTTGGCCAATGAACTTTAAAAAACCATTCATCCTCCTTTAAATCTTTATATCCTTTTGATGATTTTCCGGGAATAACTTCTTCAACAAAATCAATCATTAAATATGGTGATCTATTTTGTTGATATTCTAATATTTCTTTTTTATTAAGTTTCATTATTATGTTTATTCTATATTAATTATTCTTGAAAGTGATCTTATTGAATCATATCCATCCCAATTTAAACTCATTTCTAATCCTTTTCCAATTGGAACAATCCTGTCCACACCAAACAAATTATTGTTTAGTAAAAAAGATTTAATTTCATTTTTTTTAATTCCAAAATAAGTAATTGTTTGGCATTTCTTTGTCACATAAATTTTTAAATTGCTCAAATTTTTAATATTTTTTTGAAAAAAAATTCCATTAATACCTCTTATATTTTCAATATTATTAGTTTCTTTATTCGGATCAATTACATAAAGATTATTTTTATACATTTTTATTTTATTAAATTTTTTTTGATCAATTACGTTTTTGATTAATTGTAAATATTTATCTACAGCTCCCTTTTCATCTAAAATAAATTTTTTACTAACAATTTTATCTAATTCTGACCAAAAAATTTCTTTTATTTTATTATTTTTACCAATCCAAAAAACAAAATGTGGAGAATTACAAGCAGCCTGATTCATCATATAACCATCATAAAAGAAATTTTTTGCTAACATTTTTATTTCTGATATTCCTTTTTTTTTTTAATTCATTCAGATTTATTACTGAAAAAGAATATCTATCTGAGAAGGTAAGCTCAACCGTCCGTTCTGGTATCCAGGTTTTTCTTATTTCATTAATTGAATTGTCACCACCCCATATTACTCTTCCATCACAGATGGATGATATTTTTTTTGTATTTTCATCTTTATCCTCATAATTAATAAAAATATTTGAATCTTTTAAAATTTTAAATTTTTTTTTTTTAAAAATATCATTAATTGTCTGTAAAATTATTTTTTTTTCAGGAAATGGTTTCGAAGGAATTTTAACAATATTAGAGTTTCCACTTAATAAACCAAAAATGAATGAGTAAAAAAAATTAGTAGGAACATTAGATGGACAAATATGAAAGATTAAACCTCTGCCTAATCTGATATTTCTTTCCTTAAAATTATTTTTTTCTTTTAATATTTTTTTACTAGAACACCAAAATACTAAATAAATTAAATCTGGATATTTAATAATATTCTTTTTTCTTAGTTTATTAGAAAAATCTTTTAAAAAATCTAGAGATATATTGCTATATGGCTCTAAAACCTTAACATAAAAATTTTTAGATTTAGTAATTTCATAAAGTAATTTTTTTTTATCTAACATCGCTACAACCTCTTATCTCTGCTTCTTTAACTCTACCGTGAACTAAAAAATATTTACCTTTAAGACCACATTTGCAATCATCCTCACCTTTTAATTCCCCAATATCCTCGGTTAATATATTATGTCCAGGATAACTTGTTGGTAAAAGAGAAATCAATTGTATTATTCCCTTTCTTCCTTTTTTTTGAATTTTGAAATTGCTGTCTCTTATGATTATATCTGAAAAATTGGAAGTATGAAAAAAACCACAATTTTTTCCTTCAAAAAATATTGATCCTGTTTGTTCAACTAAACCATAATAATTATAAATATCTTTAATACCCAATTTTTTATTTAATTTTTTTTTAAATTCTTTATTACTTATTTTGTATTTTTCCAATTTTTTCCAACCACCACCATGAAGCAAAATTGCATTTTTAAAATCATATAGAGGAAATTTGATATCAGAATTTTTTATTAAATGTTCATATACATTACTAGTAAATCCAAAAATGATAAATTTTTCATTTTTATATTTGTTTAGAAAATCTTTTAACAAATTAATATTAATTTTATTTTCACTATCTAAAATATAAGAATGGTCTCTTCCAAATAAAGAAAAGCCTAAAATTGCAGCAGATTTTGCATTAAAGTAAGATTTATTATTTAATCTTGGATCTTTATCAAGAACCATCATAGGTAATCTTTTTTTGCCTAATACATTCTCTAATATTTTACTTAAAACTTTCATTTGATTATTTGAATTTATTTTATCCAAAAAGATTTTTGAAAGATTTTTATTAGATGTTCCAGAAGAGTAAATTTTTTTTACTATTTTATTTTTATTTACGCTAAATAAATCATATAATTTAAAAATATTGACTGGTAACATGGGTAAATTTATTAATTCATATTTTTTTTTAATATCAAAATTGAGATTTTGAATAATTTTTCTATATTTTTTGCAATTTTTATAATGATGATAATTCAAATCTGATAAAAAAAATTTAAATAATTTATATTTTTTATCTTTTTTTAAAGAATATGGGTCTTTATTAATTATATTTTTTAGATCAACCATCTGCAAATCTTTCTAAGTTAGAATATAAAATTTTCCCATTATTGCCTCTTGGAATTTTTTTTATTCTATTAATTTTTATTATTGATTTCCTAATTCCCAAATAATTATGTAAATAATTTAATATAAAAATTTTTTTATTTAAATTTATTAAAAATATTTGCAAATTATCATCTCTTCCTATGCATGCACAATCAATACCTTTTTTTTTAATTTGAAATTCAACATCATCTAAGCTTAACCTGGTACCAAAAACTTTTATATATCTGCTTTTTCTTCCAACAATATAATAAAAACCTTCATTATCTTTGTAAGCCACATCCCCTGTATGCAATATCTTGTTATTAGAAGATTTATTTTTTAAATCATCAATTTTTTCAGCATAGCCTAACATTACATTTCTACCTTTGTAAACTAATTCTCCGGTCTCATTGGCTTTTTTAATTAATTTCTTTCTATTGTCTAAAATATAAAATTTACTACCTCTAAGAGGTTTTCCAATACTACCAATTTTTTTTTTACTTAATTTCCAATTTAAATATGACATTCTAGCAGTCGCTTCTGTAGCTCCATACATTAAATAAAATTTAATTTTCTTTTCTTTGAAAATTTTAACAAAATCAATCAGTAAGCTAGAATCAAGTTTGCCTCCGGCTTGAGTAATATAATCCAAATGAGGTAAATTCATTTTATTAAAATTTAATTTTTTTAAAATTTCAAAAATGAATGGAACGCCTCCAAAAGTTGTAGCTTTCTTTTTTCTAAAAATTTCCCAAAATTTTTTTTCAAATAAGCTTAACTCAGTTATTATAATTGAGGATCCACTTATTAAATGACTATTTATAATGGATAAACCATATGAATAACTAGCTTGCATTGTTGTTATTGGACGATCAGAAGATTTTATATTTAAAAATTTGGCAATTTTTTTTGCATTGTCGAATAAATTTAAATATGAAAGTTTGACAAATTTTGGACTACCCGTGGTCCCTGAAGTGCTCATTAATAATGCTAGTTCTTCGTAAACTTTATGTATTATTTTAAAATTTGTTTCAAATAATTGATATTTATTATTTAAATTTAATATTTCATTTAATTTGATATTTGGAATTTGATTTTCCTTAGGAATTAATAAGTATTTAGGTTTATAATGATTAATTAAATCACCTAATTTTTTGGAACTTAATGAGTTATTAATTAAAAAGATAACTGCTTTTGCCCTAATCAATCCAACATAGCTAGCTATAAATTCATAGTTATTTTTGCAAATTAAAAAAATAACTTTTCTGCTTTGTATTTTTTTTCCTAATTTGTCTGCTAGGAGCAAAAGATCTTTATAAGTAAATGAGTTTAGATCTTCATCTATTACCGAGATATTTTTTGAAAATTTTTCTAATTTATCAAATAGATTCATTGATATACTTTATTTTTCTATTGAGGAAAATCATTTGTATCAAAACGCAACAATTCAAATTTATTTTGAGTATTTAAGTCATTAATGCCAACTTTAAAAGTAAGTCCAAAACAACATTCCATCTGTTTTAATATTGATATTGTTTCTAAATTATAGGCCCCAAACGGGTAACACATTATCCATTTTTTTGTGGGAGCACCTACCTCCTCTAAAAATTTTAGTGTTAAATTAATCTCTTTTTTTTGATCCTCTTGGTTTTTTTCATTTAGTCTAAAGTGACTATAACCATGGCCGCCTACATACATGCCATTATTAACCAATTTTTTTATTTCATCTAAAGACATATACAGCTCTTCGCAAAATTTTTGAGGTTCAATATCAACATATTTTTTAAATAACTTTTCAATAATTCTAATTCTTATTTCGTTTGGTGATAAATTCTGTAACATTCCTTTGATGTATCTCATTTCTTTAGAATCGTATCTAGTAGCAATTGCGTATTTTGACCAATAATTAACTAATTCTTTTTCGGTAATATCATTTTCAATACATATTTGATTTAATGAATTAATTAATTCTTTGTAATTGGGACAGCATGCAAGAATAAAATGAATAAAGTTTACGTCGAGTGCCTTTTTTTCTATGACTGGTCTTGCTGAAGGAAAAAACGAACCTTGAATTTTTCTTTTAAGCAATTCGGGTAAAACGTATTGCGTGTGATCTTTATAACCGTCATCAAAAGTTAAAAGACATGCATTTTTAGGAAGATTTTTTCTATTAATAATAAAATCAAAAAGAGCTTCGGTTTTAATTATTTTATAATTATTTTCTAAATAGTCTAACTGCCTTTTAAAACCTGAAAACTCTAAACCTTTTAATTCTGAATATTTTGAAGCTTTTATATCTCTAACGAGATGATACATTACTATAGTAAGCTCATTCATTTTATATTTTTTAAAAAATCAAAATGATCAGAATCGTTAGACATATGTATTGTTCAATTATTGAACAAATGTATTAAAATTTAGGATAAATTTCAAGTTTTAATGAAATGAAAAGTATATTTTCTTGCTTGCGGGCATTGCTATTGCTATATATATGAATAATTCGCATTATCTAATAATTATTTAAAACAGTAAATATGCTTATAATTTGCATTAGCGTCGTTCTGTTAAAAATATGAATGAATTAAAAATAACTAATATAATTAAGACTTTTTTTTCAGTAGTAATAATAAATATTATTATTTTATTTTCAAAAAAAAAAATTATTTTTTTCTATCATCCCCGTAAACTTTTAACTCTTAATCACATCAACTACCTAGATGATTTATTTTCCAATTTTACAAAAGAATATCTAGTTATTTATGGACATGAAATACAAAATTATAAAAAAAAAAATTACTTTTTTTTATCACAGAGTTTTTTACTTGGATGGATTTTAAATGTAGATATTTTTTTTAGTATAAATATTTGTGAAAAATTTACTAAAAATTCTATTAAAATATATATGCATCATGATATATCAACGGCACCTCTTGTAGAAATTGATAAAGAAAAAGATTTGTCCCTAAGGTTATCAAATTATGACCATATTTTTATTTCAGACAAAAAAAGTTTATTAATGTTCCAAAATCTATTTTTGAAAAGCAAAGATAAGTTAAAAAAAAATATGCCTAAAATTTTTTGTGTAGGCTATGTAAAACTAGATTATCTTTTAAAAAAAATTAGTAATCATAAAAATTTAGAAAAAAATATTGTAATAGCACCATCAGATTATAGACATATAGATAAACTTTCTATATTTCATGATCTTGATAATATAATTCAGAATTTATTGGATGAAACAAATTTCCAAATAGTTTTTCGCCCGTACCCAGGCATAAAAAATTCTAAAAAAGTCTTACAAATAAAAAATAAATTTTCTCAAAATAAAAGTTTTATTTTAGATTTAAGTGATGATTATTTTGATATATATGCAAACTCTTATTGTTTAATTACCGATATATCTGGAACTGCTTTTACTTTTGCCTATATGACTAGAAGGCCAGTAGTTTTTTTTTCAAAATTTGAAAATTCTTTAAATGAAATGGGATATTTAAAACTTGATTATTTTAGTGATAGAAAAAAAATTGGTATAATAGCTAAAAGTCCTAAAGAAATTATAGAGTGTATAAATAATTTAAAAGATGTAGAAAATAAAATAAAAGTGACTAATAAAAAATTATTAGAGGAGTTACAATATTTGGGCAATTCAAAAGAAAGAGTAAAAACTTTGATTGATGAGATATTAACTGAAAATTATAAAATAAAAAATGAAAAAAATAATTAAAAATAAAGGTATTCTTTTTTGGGTAACAGGACTTTCAAATTCAGGAAAAACTACCGTAGCCAAAAAAATTACACCAGAAATAAATAAATTATTTGGACCAACAATGTTTATTAGTGGCGATGATTTAAGAAAATTTTTTAAAATAAATGGCTACACAAAAAAAGAGAGATTAAAAATTGGATATGATTATAGCAACTTTATAAAATTTATAACTAATCAGGGCATAAATGTTGTTTTCGCAGTTATTGGTTTATTCGATAAAGTAAGAAGGTACAATAAAAAAAATATTAAAAATTATATAGAAATTTATATTAAAGCAGATATTAAAGATTTAATAAAATTCTCACAAAAAAAACATTATAGAAAAAAAAATAAATTCGTCTGGGGAATAGATTTAAAACCGGAATTTCCAAAAAGACCTCACGTAGTTATTAATAATAATTTCAAAAAATCCTCAAATGAACTCGCTAAAATTACAATTAAAAAATTAAAAATAATAAAAAATAAATTAAGTGAAAATTAAAAAAAAAATTGTTTATGTGGGTATGTCTGCAGATATTTTGCACGACGGTCATATAAATATACTTAAAATCGCAAATAAATTGGGCAACGTATTTATTGGGCTCTTAACAGATAAAGCAATTTCCACTTACAAAAAAGTACCATATTTAAACTATAAACAAAGAGAGTTAGTTTTAAAAAATATTAAATTTGTAAAAAAAGTAATTCCACAAAAATCTTTAGATTATAGAAATAATTTAAATTTAATTAAACCAAATTTTGTAGTGCATGGTGATGATTGGAAAGATGGGGTCCAAAAGAAGACTCGTTCACAAGTTATAAGTACTTTAAAAAAATGGGGAGGAAAACTTATTGAGCCAAAATACACCAAGAATATATCGTCTTCACAAATACGAAATAAATTTGAAATTGAAAAAAAATATTTAAAAAAAAAATATAATGCCTTATTAGTCCGTTATAAAAAACTAAAAGTTAAAAAAAAATGTAAATGATAAAAGTTGCTGATATAAAAAAAAATTTAGATAAGAATAATATTTCTTTTTTTACAGGTGTACCAGATAGTGTTTTAAAATCACTTACTTCTATATTTGAACAAGAAAATAAAAATCACATAGTTGCAACTAATGAAGGTAGTGCAGTATCTATAGGAATTGGACACTATCTAGCAACTAAAAAATTACCTTGCATATATCTTCAAAATTCAGGTTTAGGAAACGCAATAAATCCTTTGGCATCAATTTCACATTCAAAAGTTTACTCAATACCAATGTTGATGATTATTGGATGGAGAGGTGCTCCTGGTATTAAAGATGAACCACAGCATATGGTTAAAGGAAGAATTACAAAAAAACTTCTTAAATTACTTAATATTAGATTTTGTATTTTAAAATCAAAAAAAGATTTACAAAAATTAAATGAAATTATCAACTATTCAAAAAAAAATAAAAAGCCTGTTGCCTGTTTAATAGATAATAAAACTTTAGAACTAAAAAAAAAAATTATTAAAAAAAATAATAGATTTTTTAAATTAAATAGAATTTATGTTTTAAGAAATATTATAAACAGATGTAAATCAAATACGAAAATAATTTCAACAACAGGCTATACATCTCGGGAATTATTGCACTTAAGAAAGAATGAAAAAAATAATAAAGGAAAAGATTTTTATATGGTTGGTGGAATGGGTCATGCTACATCTGTTGCACTTGGAGTATCAATTTTTTCTAAAAAACAAACACTCTGTCTAGATGGAGATGGTTCAATACTTATGCATTTAGGATCAGTCGCCTCTACAGGAGTTTTTGGTAAAAAAAATTTTAAACATATATTATTTAATAATAATTCACATGAGTCTGTAGGAGGACAAACTACAAATGCAATAAAAATAAATTTTGAAAAGTTATCCAAAAGCTTAGGTTATAAAAATTTTTATTTAGTTAAGAACAAATATGAATTAGATAAAAAACTAAAAGCTTTTTTTAAATCAAATGGACCATCCCTAATGGAAATAAGAATTAGGACAGGTTCAATTAAAAATCTTTTGAGACCAAAAAATTTGAAAGATATAAAAGAAAATTTTATTAAAAAATAGTATTTATGTATATAGAAAAGAATACAGAATATAATTTAATTAATTATCTTAAAAAAAATAAAAATAAAAAAGTTTATATTTTAACTGGTAAAAATTCTTATAATTTATCTGGGGCAAGATTATTTTTTAAAAAATATTTACAAAACAAAAAAGTTAATTTTTTTTTTAAGTTAAAAAGCTACCCGGTCATTGAAGAATTAAAAAAAATAATAATTGATCTAAAAAAAAATAAACCAGAAATCATTTTTGCAGTAGGAGGCGGCTCAGTTATGGATTATGCCAAAATTGCTAATTGTCTGTTTAATGCTGAAAATTTAAAAAAAGACATAATTAATTCTGCCAAAAAATTTAAAAAACTTTCTACACTTGTAGCTATACCGACTTCAGCTGGATCAGGTGCTGAGGTAACCTCAAATGCAGTAATCTACATAAACAAACTTAAATATTCAGTTGAAGGAAAGGAGATAAAGCCTGATAAATTTTTTTTAATTCCTAAGCTAATTGTAAAAAATAAAAAAAATCTTAAAATACCAGCAGGTTTTGATGCAATATCGCAAAGTGTAGAGTCGATTTTATCAAAAAAATCAAACTCAAATAGCCTAATGTATGCTAAAAAATCACTGATATTATCTTTAGAAAATTATATTCCGTTTATAAATAAACCCAATTATGAAAACAGTTCTAAAATGCTAATCGCATCTAATTTGTCTGGAAAAGCGATTTCTATTTCAAAAACTACGGCTCCACATGCTGTTTCATATCCTTTAACTGCTTATTTTAAGATACCGCATGGAAATGCTGTTTCAATTACTCTTGATGATTTTCTTTTATTCAACTATTTAAATTTAAATAAATCAAATGTAAATTTTGATTTAAAAAAAAGATATGAAGTATTATTTAGATTAACAAAAACTAAAAATATTTATCAATTGGTAAAATTTATTAAAGATCTTAAATTAAAGGCTGGAACGGAAAATAAATTTCTAAATTTGAATGTAAATAAAAATTTACTAATTTCAAAAGTATTATCTGGGGTTAATTTACAAAGGTTAGCAAATAACCCAACAATATTAACTCTAGAAGATATAAAAATTATTTTTGAAAATAAGTTTTAAAAATAATTAATTTTTTTTGCCATAAGATTGTAAATGTTTCTATTGATCAATCAAAATTTTTTTCAGTGCATAAATCAAGCCAATTGAGCTATTAGTACTGGTCAGCTACACACATTACTGTGCTTCCACATCCAGCCTATCAACGT
>MDTB01072454.1_pt1 | contig 87191 bp, 82 predicted proteins | sample 811161 | NCBI WGS metagenome assembly MDTB01 (sample SAMN05326650, study PRJNA326480) | marine metagenome | isolation source: seawater | place: Mediterranean Sea | collected 2009
ATTTTTGATACTTGAGAGTTTAAAACTAATTCACCACCCAGCTGTTCGAACAACTTAACCATTTCAGAAATAATCGAAGTTGTTCCTCCCATCGCCGAATGAACACCATACTTTCTCTCTAAGGCAGCAATTAAACTATAAACACAAGTCACTGCCATTGGATTACCGCCTATTAGTAAAGGATGGAAACTGAAAACCCTACGCAATTTATCATTCATAAAAAACTTAGATACCATTTGATAAATACTTTGCCACGCTCTCATTTTTATCATGGAGGGAACAGAGTCAAAGAGATCTTTAACAGAATTGTAAGGAAAATTGCCTAGTTGCTCATACCCAAGCGAGTAACACTTTTCAGCCTCATGCATAAAGCTATCATAAGCACTTACCTCGTCAGGAGCTATTTTTGCTATTTCTCCCTTCATCTTCTCATGATCGCCTGAATAGTCAAAATAGCTACCGTCGTCGAATCTTATTCGGTAAAAGGGATCCATTCTGCGCAAATCTACCGCATTTGAAAACTTTTTTCCAGCTAACTCCCAAAGTTCTTCTAATAGAAAAGGAGTTGTCACAATCGTTGGACCAGCATCAAAAGTAAAACCGTCCTGTTTAAACACAGATGCTCTACCGCCAGGTTGATCCAATCTTTCAAAAATTTTCGTTTTGTAACCTTTTGCCTGCAAGCGTATCCCGGTGGCAAGACCACCAAAGCCACTTCCAATAATCACTGCTGAATTACTCGCATACCTACTTTTTTTCCGTATATTTTTCTCCAAATCAATCTTTTTATTCATTCAATAAGCCTTTTTCAAAAAAAAGTGTGCATATAATGTAAATTGCAATTGACGGCTTAGTTTGTCAAGCAGAAAATACAGTTATGGACAAAAAATTAAAACTTTCTGCAATTTCTGAACTTTTGAAACCAATTACATGGTTTCCTCCAATGTGGGCTTTCTGCTGCGGAGCAATATCAACCGGCCAGGAACTGTCCTCAAAGTTTTCGTTGATCCTAATTGGTTTACTGCTCACAGGACCACTAGTGTGCGCTGCAAGCCAAGCAATCAACGATTGGTTCGACAGGGAGGTAGATGCAATCAATGAACCCCACAGGCCCATTCCTTCGGGTAGAATTCCTGGTGACTGGGGTTTGCGAATAGCTGTTTTTTGGAGCTTAATGTCTCTTTTTGTTTCTATCTACCTTGGTGTCTGGGCGATCATTGCTACTTTTCTAGCTCTGATTCTTGCTTGGGCTTACAGCATGCCTCCCATAAGACTGAAATCTAATGGTTGGTTAGGAAATGCAGCATGCGGTATTTCATATGAGGGAATTGCATGGACCACAGGCGCGATAGTAATGGCAAATGGTGCTTTTCCCGAACTTAGATCATTAACGCTTGCATTGCTTTTTAGTTTTGGAGCCCATGGCATCATGACCCTAAATGACTTCAAGTCTATAAGAGGTGATAAGCAATTAGGCATTAAATCTCTTCCCGTTCAGCTTGGGATTGATGGAGCAGCTAAATCTGCATGCTTTACCATGCTCCTTCCACAAACTATTGTTCTAGCTCTCTTGGTTAGTTGGGGTCAGATTTTTTTCAGTGTACTTTTCCTCATACTAATACTTTTCCAAATTTCTTTGATGATTTACTTTTTAGTAAATCCATTTAAACGTGCTCTTTTCTATAGCGCAGTTGGAGTACCGTTATTCGTATTGGGTATGATGATTTCTGCTTTCGCGTTGAGAGAGCTAAACCTTTAGGAACTGCAAAAAATGTCCTCAGAAAAAACTTTTTCTTGGTACCAAATTATTCGTTTAGGTGTAGTACAAATGTCGATAGGTGGGATTGTTGTATTAATGACATCTACATTGAACAGAGTAATGGTGGTAGAACTTCTGCTACCCGCATTACTTCCTGGAATTTTGGTGGCAGTGCACTACGCCGTACAAATTTTGAGGCCGAGGCTAGGATATGGCGCTGATAAATTGGGCAAATGCACTCCCTGGATAAAATTAGGAATGGTAATTCTTGCTTTTGGAAGCTTGCTGTCCACATTCTCGACGACTTTAATGTTTGAGTCAAAAATGGTAGGAATATCTTTAGCTTTTTTTGGGTTTATGTTGATAGGCCTTGGTGTAAGCGCCGCAGGCACCTCTGTCCTAACCCTGCTTGCAAAGAAAGTTTCTTCGGTTAGGCGAGCGGCTGCGGCTACGGTTTTGTGGCTTATGATGATTGGCGGTTTTGCAGTTACTGCGTTAATTGCTGGCCAACTTCTAGATCCGTTTTCTCCCGAGCGTCTATTCATGGTGGCTTTAGCTATTTCTCTCGGTGGAGTAATCCTTTCTTTCATTGCCATATGGGGAATAGAGGAGAATACAAAAAGCGTTAAATATAATTACGAAAAGCAACAAAGTAAAAATATGAAAGCTACATTTTTGCAGACTTTAAAAGTAATTATAAGTGAACCAAAAACAAGGAATTTTTCTGTTTTTGTATTTCTATCTATGTTTGCTTTCAGTATGCAAGACTTAATTTTGGAACCCTTTGCGGGGAAGGTTTTTGAAATGTCTCCCGGTGAAACAACGTCCTTATCAGGCATCCAACATTCGGGTGTTTTGTTTGGAATGATCCTGGTTGGATACGCAAATAACAAAGAGATTTTAGGAAAAAAGGTTAATTCCTTAAAATTATGGATTGTTTCCGGCTGTGTATTGTCGGCAGTATCCTTAATATTTTTATCTTCATCTGCAATTATTGGAGAGCCATGGCCATTAGGGTTTAATGTTTTCGTGCTTGGTTTTTCAAATGGTGTTTTCTCTATTGCAGCAATTGCAATGATGATGCAACTGGCGAAGGAGGGATTGCAAGGGACCGAGGGCACAAAAATTGGGCTTTGGGGAGCCTCACAAGCACTAGCTTTTGGTTTGGGAGGATTTCTCGGTGCTGCTAGTACTGATCTTTTGGCATTATTTTCGACAACTACCCATTCGAGTTATGCCATCGTATTTTTTGTTGAAGCGGTTTTATTTTTCATTGCTGCATTCCTCGCACAAAATCTCGATAAATCAAAAATGACTGACAAATTAATAAAAAGAACTGGTTTTGAGAATGATAATAGAAATTTTTATGTTCATGATAGGAGGTCTATCTGATGTCTAATGCAGAAAGAGAGAGTGAAGTAGAAGAGTATGATGTCGTCGTCGTTGGTGGTGGTCCAGCAGGGGCAACCGCAGCTAACGAATTGGCAAAAAGAGGAAAAACTGTTCTTCTGTTGGACAAAGCTGGCAGAATTAAACCATGCGGAGGAGCAATTCCCCCTAGAGCAATTAGAGATTACGATATTCCGGACGAGTTATTAGTTGCAAAAATTAATTGTGCCAGAATGATATCACCAAAATCAGAAGTGGTTGATATTCCAATTGAAAACGGATTTGTTGGAATGGTTGATAGAGAAGAGTTTGATGAATGGTTAAGAGCTCGGGCTGAGAGTAGTGGTGCGACCAGACGAATTGGAGGGTTTCACCACATTTCTAGGAGAGATCCTGATGGCAAAGCGGAAATTTATTACTTGGCTCGAGATAAGGTGGAAGACACGAGAACTACCATGAAAGTTGTTAAAGCAGCTTACCTTATTGGGGCTGACGGGGCAAAGTCAGAAGTGGGTAGGCAAGAGATCCCAGGGGCTAAGCTTACAAAGTTCGTTTTTGCTTATCACGAAATAATAGAGGCTCCAAAGGAAACAAACTCAACGAATGCGCCAGACTACGATAGCCGTAGGTGTGATGTTATTTATTCAAGTAGATACTCACCAGATTTTTATAGTTGGGTTTTTCCTCATGGTAATACTATAAGCGTGGGAACTGGCAGTGCTGATAAAGGATTTTCTTTACGTAAATCTATTAAAGACCTGAAGGAAACTATATGCCTTTCGGACTCAAAAAGCATTCGCTGTGAAGGAGCTCCGATTCCTCTAAAACCACTCAAAAGATGGGATAATGGCAAAGATGTTATCTTAGCAGGAGATGCAGCAGGCGTTGTAGCCCCCTCCTCTGGGGAAGGAATTTATTATGCCATGTTGGGGGGTGAACTGGCAGCTGAGGCTGTGCTGAAATCTTTGGAAACAAACAATAGTACAAATTTGAGCTCCGCCAGAGATAGATTTATGAAACTTCATGGAAAAGTTTTTTGGATTTTAGGAATCATGCAATGGTTTTGGTACAGAAGTGATCGATTGCGGGAACGATTTGTCTCGATTTGTAAAGACAAGGATGTTCAGCAGATGACATTTGAGTCATACATGAACAAAGAGCTTGTAAAGAGGAAAAAGAAAGCACAAATCAGAATCTTTTTTAAAGACTTAGCACACCTACTAGGTATCGCAAAAATTTGAAAAAATTACGGCTTTTTATTTGTTTTGGGGTTAGCTTTTTAATTGCAGCGGTTGGTGGCTCTCTTACTATTCTTGATTCTTGGTATTATTCCTTAGTCCAACCCAGTTGGAAACCTCCTGATTTTTTATTTGGTCCAATTTGGACAACTATTTTTAGCTTACTGGCTATATCGGCTTATCTTTGCTGGACTAAATATGGGCTAGTGTTGGAGGCAAGACGAGTTCTTTTAATTTTTTTTCTTAATGGGTTACTAAACATTCTATGGAGTTACTTGTACTTCTTTTGCCAGCGCCCAGATTGGTCACTTTTTGAAGTTGTTTTTCTCTGGCTAAGTATTCTATTACTCATTTCACGAACCCAAAAATTAAGTAATGTTGCTTCCGTTCTTTTGACTCCCTACTTGGCCTGGGTAAGTCTAGCCTCTCTACTAAATTATCAAACTGTAATGTTAAACGGCCCATTTTAAAGCCGTTTAACGTGAGTAACAGAATGTACAGAAGAGAAAAACCTAAATAACTTCAACAACTCCTTTCATAATGGCGTAGTGCCCGGGAAAACTGCAAAGAAAAGTGTACTTGCCATCTTTCTTTAACTTTTTAGGATCAAAAGCCACCTTTGCGTCACCGCCCCCGCCAATAATCGCAGTTTTAACAATCACCTCTGGAATTTCCGGGAGAAAGCCATTATCCGCTCCTAATTTCATATCAATTTTCCCAATAACTGTATTGAAATCTTTGGTTTCTATTATTACAACATTGTGACCGCCAGCTTTTATCGGCATTTTTCCAGTATGCTTAAAGTTGATAGAGACCTCAGTACAAGAAGTATCAACAGTGATCTTTCTCTTGTCAAACATCATGTTATCGGCAGCGGCTATGCTAATGTCACACGCTGCAGTTGCATTCGCGGAAAGTAGAAAGGTAAAGAATAAAAATATAATTTTCTTCATAAAAACTCCTTAAGTATTAACCCCCCACAAGTAAAAAACACTCTGATTTTTTAACATTATTATAGTTCAGCTCAGACTGAATAAAAAAAAAGAGGCCAGAGAGATCCAGCCTCGTTTTTAAAAATACTAAATAACAAGTATTAAATCAACTGGCATAATATGGGGTGATTGGCCATATCGTAGGATCAGATGGTATGACGAAATGCTTCACTGCCCAAACATACCAACTATCTACCACAGTGCCAGTAAGTAGGATTCCTATACCTCCTGTAATGCAAACCAGAGCCGCAAACCACCAAAGCCAGCGATGTATCGATTCCATTGTGGCATTAAAACCCATAGTCCAGCGCCAAAACAACGCTGCCCTCTCCGAAGCCGTGCCTCTATCTACAATTTGTTCGATCTCTCTATCACCCCCGAAACGGCTTACGGCCAGAATCGTCCCACCGTGCATTGCTGCCAAAAGAGCGGTTCCATATAAAAATGCGATGGAAAGCATATGGAAAGGATTCCAAAAAAGGTTACCGTATTTAATTGAGAACGTTTGAGTCCACTCTAAATGGGAAAAAATTCCGTAGGGTACTGCCTCGCTCCAATCACCCATCAGAATTGGTCTAATTAGTCCGAGCACCAGAAATAACCAAATTGCAGCTGCAAATGTCCAAGCAACATGAGTTCCCATACCCATCACTAATGCTCTACGATACATTCTAAACCACCAGAGCAATACAGAGGCTGTAAGGAAAAATCCAGTTATTAAGAACCAGCCGCCCTCCGCTAAAGGAGGAAAACCTAGACCATACTTCGCATCAGGAGGGTTTAAAGATAACCAGAAAAGCCTTCTGACAAATTCGATAGCATTATAGTCAACTTGGGCCAAGTAGTTCATTCCGATAATTGAAAATGCAATCGCAAAACATATTGCTGAAGCCGAACCTAAAAAACCCAGATATATAGGCCCTATTTGCGCATTACCCAAAATCCCCATTAGCCTAGAGTGCCAAGGTTTCATGATTCTTTCTCTAGTATCCCGATCTCTTCCAAGGGGAACACCTGGGTACGCAGGTGCTTGAACTTGAACTTGTGTAAATAAATTTTGATATTCTGCCATATTACTCTCCTAAAACACCCTCAAGAACTCTCGTAAGGTTTCATGGTTGGATATAAACTACCCTCTATTGGTGTATTCCAAATAGGAAGTTCTAGCCACCAACCCCACCAATCTTGCCAATTACCCGCCCACAACGGACCACTTATTACTATACAGATAGCACTAAAAAGTCCCGACGCTACGGCTGCATAAAGGAGCAACCGATGCACTCCTAACGTCCCTATGGAATAACCAATTGAGTCTCTAAAAAAAGTATCCTCATGCTCTGGCGTTTTTACAGGCTCGCCTTTTTGAGGGTTAGTGGACGATAAAATCAATCCACCGTGCAATGCGGCCACCAAAGCTGTTCCAAAGAAGAAGGTGATTGCAATCATATGTGCTGGATTCCAATGAAACCACACAAATTGGTACCCAACATTTGAGACCCACTGCAGGTGACTCATAATTCCATAAGGAAACCCATGCCCCCACGCACCCAATAACACTGGTCTTATAACTACTAAAGTTACATAAGCGAATATTGCTGCTCCAAACGCTGCAGGAACATGGTACCCAATACCCAACTTCCGACAAATTTCAACTTCCCGTAATGCCCAAGAGACAAAAGCTCCAATCGCACATACTGTGATCACTTGCCAAAGCCCGCCTTCAGCCATCGGAGCTAAACCAAGCCCGTATTTAATATCCGGTGGATTAATACTAATTTGCCAAAGATTCCACGTTGGACCAAGCGCAGCCCCCCACAAAATAAGAGCAGTGCCCAAAAATGCAAAGAAAATTGTTGTAACGCCAAAGAAACCAACATAAAAGGGACCTACCCAAAAATCAAAAAGATCACCTCCAACTAGAGTTCCGCCCCTTATTCTATATTTTTTCTCAAAACTTAACATTGCCATGGTTTATACCCCCTGACTCCATAACTCTTTAAAACCTCACAGGGGCCTCAAAGCCCCTGTTTGGCTCTTTTGTAACACCAAAACTACTTTTTCTCGGAAACTTGAGCAACTACAGTTGTTTTAGAAACATCTGCAGAGCCCATTATCTCCGCCTGGCTTTTTCCATCTAGCCAATTAAAGCGAATCGTACTTAATAAAATAAAGTGGATCATTGCTGCCAAAGCAAACAAAAATACACCTTGCACTACCATTGCCCTTAGTGGGTCAAATAGTTTCCATACTCGCCACATTTCTCAACCTCCTATTAAGTTAAATGAGACATTAGGGTGTATACCGCTGACCTAACGCTACGTATCAATGAGGTACTATTTTCTGCTCCAGGTAACCAGGATCGCCATGGAAGCCGCATAACAGTTGAACAAACCGCAATGGACAGAAAAACTATAAATGTCAACCAAAAAATTAAGGAAAACGTTACAGCATCTCCTCCAGTTTGCTTACTCACCTCTGGTGTAATCGTGTTTTGATTAGAAATTGCTTCCATTTTATTCCTCCATTAAACAGAAAAAAGTTTACAAATTGAAATTAATAGAACCAAGGGCGCCAAGCCCAAACGAGAATATGAGCAATCACGGCAATAGCCGTAAAGCCAACCAACCCCTGCATATAAAACGTATGAAATTCTTGGGCTTCCTCGTCGGTTAGTCCCGAGATCGATCCTGAAGTCTCACTCATGGTATGAACCTCCTTGAAAAGGCCAATAGGCCGTTGCCGCAAGAAAGCCCAGCGGCATTGGGCAGACGCGGCACCACGCCGCGGCATTCGATAGACCAATAAAAAGCTCTTGGCCATAAAAATTAATAATGTTCTTATTCAAACTGTTTCCCTACTGTTAGCTGACTCAACGTGGTCTATCCCCAACAATATTTCATTAATCAGTGATTTAGTAACCGAATTCAAACCCTTATTTTTAGCGTAAGCCTCCGCTTTCTCTCTCAATTCTTTAGCTTTTGAAATTTGAACTAAGATTGGCTCAGACTTTAATTTTTCATTTAGTGCTTGCTGAGCATCTTCATGCCATATAATCGTTGATTCCTTGATCGAATTTACTTTTGTATTTGTTGGGTCAACCTTATCAAGGTCACTGCCTAAGGGAAGTATGTGAAATAATGCATCAAACAAGCCATTACAAAGTTCTTGCAATACATAAGTTGCTCCCGCATACCCCATAAAAGGAGTGCCTGTATGACGCCTAACTATCGGGCCAGGAAAGGATGACGGAATAAAACTGCTACGAGAGCCAACTTCCGCAAGATAAATTTTTTCATTTATGCTTCCAAAAACTACGACAGGAGGGTTTTCCTGAATAGATTTCCGTATCTTTTCATTATCTGTTTTCTTTCCAGGACAACGAGAGACTCCCAAATTGCAAGGAAAACCTAATTCAGTTTCAAGATAATTCTTAAGTCCTCGCGTATAAGTCTCGTTAGCAACCACCCCAAAGTTTGCAGTAGCAAAAAAGTCCTGGGTGACTGACCGCCAGAGATCCCAGATAGGCTTTAACGTAGTGTGTTTCTCTTTTTGAATGAAAGGCTCAGGATCCAACCCGAGGAGTTCTCCTAATTTTCTGAGGAATAGCGTAGTACTCTCCATTCCAATAGGCGCCTGCAAGAAAGGCCTTTCCAAAATCTCACATAGTGATCGCCCGTATTCCCTGTACATGCAAATATTTGCATCTGCCTCAACTAATCTACTCATATCAGCAAGATGACTACCTAACGGAAAAACTAAATTAATTTCAGCTCCTATTCCCTGTACTAATCTTCTAACCTCTGCAAGATCACTATTTAAATTAAAAACACCATATGACGGTCCAATAATATTGACTTTAGGTCTTTCAGAAAGCCTTGGCTTTGGAATTTTTTTCATTCCGTATTCCTTCCAAAGCCAAATCATTGCTCTATCAGCTGCTTCCCATTGATCTTCGTCGATTGTCCTAGGCAGAAATCTTTGAATTGTTGTTCCTTCAGGGGTAACACCTCCCCCAATCATTTCAGCAATAGAGCCAGTAACAACAACTGAGGGCAACTCTGGGTCAAGAGTAGAGTGGGCTCTTTTCATTGCACCTTCCGTTCCCTCTTTTCCTAACTCTTCCTCAGATAACCCTGTAACAACAATAGGTAACTCATGAGGTGGTAAACCATCTGTGTAGTGCAAAACTGAAGTAACTGGAAGATTTTCGCAACCAACCGGGCCATCAATTACAACCTGCATTCCTTTGATGGCAGTGAATATATAAACAGCACCCCAATAGCCTCCAGCTCTATCATGATCGGTAACAAACACTATGCAGACTCCTTTGCTCTAGAGTCTAATTTTCGGGCATTCTTTTTACGGGTAACTTCTCTAAATTCCGGCCTGTCAACGGGTGTTTCCTCCCAGATACCCGCTTTATAGCCCTCACCCACCCCACCAAAAAAGCTTTTCATCTTATCGAAACGGGATTTATTGGCAATTGCACTGTTTATAACTTGAGCAATCGACCCAACACCCGCAACTCCCATTAACGGCCTTGCAGAAATTAAATTTGTGAAATATAAACTCGGCTTTCCAAGTTCTTTCGCTGCCTGCACAACTGGAGTTGTTCCGATCGCAATATCCGGATTATATTCATTCATAGCTTCAAGATCGTTCTCCAAAGAAGCTCGATATGTAACAACTACTTTTCTATCAACTAACCATTTGTAGTCATCCTCGGAAAATTTAGTTTTGGGACAAGCAGTTCCAACATACTTAACATCAGCCCCACTTTCGATGAGTAGCCTTGCAACAATAAGCTCTGAACCCTCATAACCACTGAGAGTAACGCTCCCTTTGATCTTATTTTTCTCTAGTGTCGTTTTTATTAATGGGAGAACACTGTTTTTCGCAATATCGATTTTCTCTTTTTTAATTCCACTGGCAATACCAATTTTTTCAAGCCACATATTTGTTCCGTCAACTCCTACTGGAGCAGAGCCCACAATTGTTCTACCAGCAGCTTCAAATTCTCTGACGCTAGCCGTATAAAAAGGGTGAAGCGCGGCCACCGCGAAACAGTTAAACGCCTGATATAATTCTCTCCATTCTCGAGTAGGTACAACAGGACCAACCGATAAACCCATTTTTTCAATCATCATTGAGATACTTACTGGATCAACTGGAAAAATTTCTCCCAGCAAAGTTAACGAGGGCTTATCGGACTGCTTAACTCTTGGCGCAGCCACGGGACCCACTTCGATTTCTGAACGGGCTACTTTTAACATTGCTGCAGCCAATATATCTTTTGCCTCTGCGTGAGTGGGGACTCCGAATCCCGGCACATCTATTCCGATTATCCGAACCCCATTGATTTCTTTTGGAAGTAACTGGAGAGGAACTCCACTAGCAGTGGGAACGCAAAGATTTATTATCACCACTGCATCAAATTTTTTTGGATCGGCCTGCTTGTAAACTGCCTCCCTTATATCTTCAAAAAGCTTTCCGGTAACTAGCGTTTCTGAATTAAACGGCACGTAACCAACACTTCTCCTGCCCCCATAAAAATGAGAGGTAAATGTAAGGCCGTAAACACAACATGCTGAACCTGAGAGTATAGTTGCTGTTCTTCGCATTCTTAATCCAACCCTTAAAGAGCCAAACGCCGGGCACATGCTCTGAGGTTGATCGTGAGGCCCCGTTGGATAATCTTTTTTATATTGGTCAATAATTTCTGATTTACCTGCAGTTTTTGCAGCTTCTTGCATTCTCTGCTTCCCACCATGACAAGCGGAAGAACTTGTAGCTTGCAAGTCGTTGCTTTCCTGTTTTACAGGTATATCAATTTTTTTCATTTTTAAGCTGCATCGTAAATTACTTCTAAAGATTTTCTTTTAGTTTCTTGTTTACCAGTCATGTCTGCCTGAGTTGCTGGTTGCAATACAACTCCCCTACCAACGGTGTCCGAGGAGAAAAGGTTTAACAATTGATCTTGCGTAAGTGGTTTTGGGTGAACTGGTGGAGCATTTGCTACGTTCGAAGCCAGCTCTCCAAAAAGTGGGCCCCATTCACAATCGGGTTTTCCAATAATTTCATAACTAGCACTTTTTCTTCTTATATCTTCATTAGCAGGGATAGCAGCTAGAACGGGTATTTTTACTTTTTCAGTAAAAGCCTTGGCCTCCCCAGTTCCGTCATCTTTATTTATTACCATTCCGGCAACTCCAACGTTTCCGCCTAATTTCCTAAAGTATTCAACCGCAGAACAAACATTATTAGCAACATAAAGTGACTGCAAATCATTACTGGCTACAACAATCACCTTTTGACACATATCTCTAGCGATAGGTAACCCAAACCCGCCGCAAACTACATCCCCCAAAAAATCCAGCAGTACGTAGTCAAATCCCCAATCATGGAACCCCAATTTTTCTAAGGTTTCAAAGCCATGTATAATTCCTCTTCCTCCACACCCTCTACCTACCTCAGGACCTCCGAGTTCCATCGCAAAAACACCATCTCTTATAAAACAAACATCACTTATGGAAACTTCATCCCCTGCCAACTTCATTTTTGATGAAGTTTGTATAATTGTTGGACAAGCTTTGCCACCAAAAAGCAGAGAAGTCGTATCGCTTTTTGGATCACAACCAATTAGAAGAACTTTTTTCTTTTGCTGAGCCATCATGTATGAAAGATTAGCGAGAGTAAAACTTTTTCCAATTCCACCCTTGCCATAAATAGCAATTATCTGAGTTTCTTTTTTTATTTCCCCACTGCAAGCTGGGTCTGGCTCAATTTTCGCCTCAGCAGATAAATTTGTTCTCATAACTTCTATTTTTTGTGAACCTTTTATATCCATCATTTAATGAAACTCCTTCCAATCAAGAATCATTTTTAAGCAAGAGGGGTTATTAAACGCAGTCTCATAAGCGTGACGAGCCCCTTCTGCGGAAAGTTGGTGAGTAATTAAGTTATCTAACGATAAAATTTCCTCTAAGTACCATTGACTTACAACTCTCAAGTCCTCCGGTTGCCATTGAGCGGAAACCCTGAAATTGATCTCTTTCATAAAAGTAGGAACAAAAGCAAAAGAAATTTTTTGATCATAAAAGCCCGCGAGAACCAACTCCCCTCTTTTAGCCATAAGGCTAACGAAGAAGTCTAGCTGGCTTATATCGCCGCTAGCATCAACCACACAGGAAAATTTCTTTCCGTCGACTTCCTCAGGTTTACAAACTTCATAATCAAAATTACCCGACCGCCTATGGCTACTTTTTTCTATAACTATTGGATTTAAACCTTTAATCAACGAAATTCTAGCTAAGAGCCTTCCAAGAGCTCCGTGACCAACAATTAAGTCTGGAGCAGAGTCTTTACTCTCAGCAGAAAAAACATGATGGGCAGTTGCTGCTAGAGCTAATAAAGTATCCTCTGGGCAACTGAGTTTTTTTAGTTTTGTTACTCTAGAATCAGGTACAACTATTTTTGAGCAAGCGCCTCCAAATAAACCTCTCACCTTGCCAAAACATTGAGCCCCAGGCACAAACACCGATTCTCCAATTTTTGTTGCTACTTCTGAACCTGTCGCAATAACCTTACCTACAGATTCATATCCGGGAACCAATGGATACCCCATTCCAGGAAAATTAGGCATCCTACCCTCAAAAAGCAATCTTTCAGTACCTGTACTAATACCGCTAAACTCAACATCAATCATCAAGTCCTCATCAGCTAACTCATCGATCTCCAACTCATTTAGACTAATTGAGCCAGGCTTCTCTATCAAAACCGCAATGCCTTTCTGATCGGAATTTATATTATTCATAAAAAAGTATGTACATTTTCTTTGTCGTTTTTAATTGTAAAAAATTATTTACACTTTCATGTTAATCCTTTCTGTACTCATGTCAACGTCTTTATTTGGTGCGTTGCAATACCCTTAGTGCGCTATGTTTTATTTTGCCAACAGTATTCCAGCTTGACTTGGTAGCGGACAACTAAGCTTCCATATCTTTGAGAAGCCAGCCCTATATAGCAGCTTGGTAATTCCTGCTAAACTTCGGGGCTTTCCTTTTCCCATAGCTAGTAGATAAAAATAAAAATAAGCATCACTCTTTCTGATAGGCTCAGACTGGGGATCAGTAATCATTGGCTCAGCTATTAAAAGAGCCCCGCCAGGCGGCATGCACTTTTTTATGGAAGACAAAAGTAAACTCACTTTTTCATCAGGATGATCATATAAAACTCTAATTAAAGTAATTAAGTCATAACCTGACGGCAGAGCGTCGTTAAAAAAATTTCCCCCTTGAAAAGATATTTGATTCCCTAACCCTTTCGCCTTAATATTTTTTTTTGCAAGCTCAGAGACAGCAGTCAAATCAAAGCATGTGATATTTAAATGTCGATAAGCAGTTGCTAATTTGATTGAAAAAGTTGCCTGTCCTCCTCCCAAATCAAGCACCTTTTTATACTTAGAGAAGCTGTGAGCACTAAAAATTTGGTCAGTCACTAGGGGCTGTGATATTGACATCAAATCACTATATTGTCCGATGGACTCCATTTTTCCAAAACTTCCTTCATTTTTTTTTGTCGCATAGGGCCAATATTTACTTAATTCAGTTTCTTTTCCATGGTCAGCTAATAACCCAACAGGATTCTGCATATCTCGATAGAAAATTTTGTGATGGAGAATTAATTCACAAAGCCCTGGGTTCATCGCAATTACAAAACCTTTTGTTCTCAATTCGATCATTCCCTCGTCTAATCTCTGTAAAAGCCCTAAAGAAACAGCCGCTGAAATTAAGCAATCGAAACTTTCTGTGTTAAGCCCACATTTCTTTTCTAACTCTGAACTTTTTAAAGGTTTACTTTTTAAATTTTCGAAAATTTTTAAAGTTACGCAAGAGTAAAGAATCTGGGAATATACGAATCCAGCTACTAAATCGAATAACTGCTCCGATTGTTTTTTTACAATGAACCGAGTAAAAAACTGAGATTGAAAATATTTTTGCGCGTGAGGATGAAGTAATATGCTCCTTCTCACACGATTTTTGATACGGCTGAGAATTGAAACCACTAATACCTTTAAGAGGTTGAAATCAGCGAATTCTTTTGATTCATCTTTGAAATTTCTTGCCTGTATATTTTTATTCTACCCTTCTTTGGAACTAGTCTTTTTGACTCCTCTTTAACTAGCCCTTTTAAATATACATCTTTATGACATGGGGGAATTACGGAAACCGCCTTATTTATAAGGTGATCAAAGTAATCTACTGCACCAGATAAACCAAGCTCTTTTGCTGAACTCATACGACCAAGAATTTCATCCTGCCCAGAAGGCTTACCAAGCTCGTCCGGGCTGGCAATCACATCTCTTATATCATCAGCTACTTGATAAGCCTCTCCAAGAGTTTCTCCAAGTTCTCTCCATCCTTCTATACCCTCTCCCCCCGACACAGCCCCAGAAGTGGTCGCTGCAACGAAAAGGGAGCCAGTTTTCGCACGCTGGTATTCTTTTAAAATTGCTTTATTTTCACACTCCCAGGCTTGACCTGCAATAATTCCTCTTGGAGCGCCAACTCCGGAGGATACGCACTGGACTAATGGCGGAATTCTCTCAGGAAAGGGTGTTTTGCAACAAGCAACTGTTTGATACGCCAAAACTATTAAGGCATCCCCCGCCAAAACCGCAAGCCTCTCGTCGAAAGCTTTGTGAACAGTGGGTTTACCTCTTCGAAATTCCGCATTATCGAAACAGGGTAAATCATCATGCACTAAAGAAGCACAATGCAATAACTCAATAGCAACTGCAGAAGCCATTGCAAGAGTTAAATCTTTACAACCAATAGCCTCTGAAACCGCCAAACATAGTTTCGGCCTTATTCGCGCACCACCAGGAAACACAGCATGGTGAATCGCCTTAACCAACTTTGGCGGTGAATCCTCAGCACCGCAAAGGTCGACGGCAGACTGAAGCTTTGTCTCTAAAATTGAATCAATTTTCATGCAATTACCCCCGATGATGACTTTTTTTGGAGCTAATTTTGATTAGAATGAAATTACTGCCCATTGTCAATTAAAATTGACAATAAATAACGTCTAATATTATTTACTATTTAAAACTGTTTCATGAGAAAAAATATATCGAATTTATCTAAAAAAAAGACTGATTTGGCATCAACAAAAAGCCACGGCGAAGGTGCCGGTCAATTTATTTCAACAAAATCAGTAAGTTGGCGCTATCAATTTGTGCAAATCGAAGAACAAGTAACTAAGAATCCCCCGGTTCTTCTTATTCACGGTACCGGTGGAACGCTTGAAACTTGGAATGCCCTAGTAGATGAATTTACAAAAAGAAAAAAAGGGAAATTACTTATCTTTGATTTACCCGGACATGGAGGTTCCAAATGTAAAGAAAGTGAAGGAGTAAGTACGCTATCGGAAATAGCTCGGGAAATCTCAGAGCTTTTAATTTTGCTTCAAATTCGAGAGGTTGATATGGCTGTCGGTCACTCGGCAGGAACAGCTATAGCTATGGAAATAAATCTGCAAAAACTAATAATAGTAAATAAAATTATCGGAATTAATCCCTCTTTAGTCCCACCGCCTGTGCATTTCAATCTGGCACTTTTTCCCTTCTTTTCTCCAATTCTAACTTCAAAAACTGCAATTTCACTTATTACAACAGCGATGCAGAAAACCTCCTTAGTTGATCTTTTAATTGACTCTACGGGCTCCGAATTGAGCTCAAAACAAAAGCAAAGCTATAAAAACATTTTCAAAAATGAGTCTCATATACTCGGTGCTATTAAGTTCATGGCGGACACTGATTTAAAATCGTTACTTAAAAAATCCAAAGATATATCTTGCCCTCTAACCCTAATAGCTGGAGAAAAAGACAAATGGGTTAACATTGAGTCCTTAAAAAAGACTCTCAAAGAATTTCTTCCAAAAAGTTACTTTATTAAATTAAGTGGCGGTCATTTACTAAATGAAACACATCCAAAAGCTATTGCTGAAATAATCTTTGAACATTTACGACTTAAGTGAAATAGCTTTGACAATTTTTTCTGAGTCAGCGCTTGGTAAAAGAAAGTATTTTGCATCCATTGATTTAGCAATCATTTCACTCCTCTGACTAGCTCTGACGCTCGTATCAATAAAAAAAGACTTAATCTTCTTCTTAGCTATCAATTGTCCTGCCTCAATTGATTGGGCGAATGCTTTTTCTCTACCCCCAACCCCCTCCCTAGTGACATTTGCCCCTCCGTCAGACAAAACAACTATATTAGGTACTCTTCCGTTAACAAGGAGACTCAGAGCTAAGTTGAAAGCATGCTCTAACGCCAGGACCAAAGGAGTTCCCCCACCTCCAACCAGACCAACTAATGTTTTTTTTGCCCTTACTAAAGATCGAGTTGGAGGCAAGACTAATTGCGTTATTGAACCTTTGAACATTATCATCGCGACTTCATCTCTCCTGACATAACAATTGGAAAGTAGCAATTCAACAGCACCTTTAGCCTCACCAAGCCTATGAGCTGCTGATGAACCTGATGCATCTACTAAAAAAATAGTGGTAACCTTAGGTGAATATTTTTTTCGTGCAATTCTAAAATCCTCAGGGAAAATTCTAATCTGATGTTTTCTTGACCCGTAATTAAATGCACTCCTCTCTTTTTGAAAAGGTAACGCAGCTTTTATAGTCTCTAAAATTCTAATTTTCTCGACTGAATTAGGCCGCCCAATTTTTGAACCAAAAGAGCGGCCATGCCTTAAACCATTCAATTTAGTTTTACTCTTACCTGCAACTATATTTACAGAAGTGCTAATTTTACTTTTTATTTTTGAATTTAATTCATCTATCAAATTTTGAGGAAGCCTAACGGACATCTTTTCAATATTTTTCTCGTCTTTTCGATTCGACAAATTATTAGTGGCATTATTAGATTGATCCTCACTTGAATCCTTTCCCTCTACTCCATTAAGTTCCATCTCAGCTTTTTTCTCCGCCTGCTCTGACTCTAGATTCCCTTTATTGTGAGTATTAAAATCATCGCTTAATTTTTCTGAGCTTGTCTTATCATTAGATTCATTCAAATCATTACTAGTTTTTTCTGGGTCTGCCTCATTTTTTTCGTTCGTTTTAGGGATGGATTTAGCTCTCTGAAGGAAAACAAGCTGAACAGCTACAGAAATGTCCCTTTCTTCAACTTTTGTAGAATTATTTAAGCTTGCATTTATTCTTGCAACGTGAATTGCGAAGTTAATCTGCCGAAGACTATAAATGGAAAAACCAGCGCCTATCTTCGTAAAGCTTCGGATTAAATCTTTATTAACTTTTATTTTTTTTAATTTTTCTCTTGCTTGTCCTATTTTTTTTTTTATTTCTTCAAAATTAGTATCATAGAGAAAATTAAGACTTTGCCTTTCAACGATAGGAAGCAAACTAATTCGATCAAGCAAATTGTCTGGTAAAAACTCACTATTTGAATAGGACGTGTCAAAGGAGGAAAAATTATCAAATAAAATTATTGCATTTTTTGTTCTTCTCAAGATTGAATTACAAACATTCTGAGAAGAATAATCTAACTCATTACAAATTTCTCCGAATATTTTTACCTGTGAATCACTCAGATTTCCCGTAATATTTAGCGTCAACACCTGGTGTCTGTTTTTATTTGCAAACATACCGGGGTTGAAGCTTAGCTGACCAGTCTTAAAATACTCGAAAAAACTCCACCCGCCATATAAATTTTCTTCAGTAAACGCGCTTGGTATACCTCTCACCTCTGTGGCCTCATCAATCAAGCCTCTTAGATAAGCTAACCACTTGTTCTTATCATCGACTTCCGGAATTTTTAAAACTAACCCACCAATCAGCCAAGGGCAAACCGCAAAAATTTGCGTTGCTTTCTCTACAGAGGAGTAGTCTGTATAGGGGACATTATCATACATCGCCAAGTATTTTCTGAATAGACCTCTTCACTCTAGCATCAGAGCTTGTCTCGTCAAGAGGATCTCTTCGTAATCGGTGTCTCAAGCAGAGCGTGGCAATCTCTCTAACATGGTTTAACTTGACAATCCTACTTCTTTTATAAGCAGCAAGAGCTCTTGCTGCTTTAGATAAGGTTAACTCTCCCCTTAATCCGTCAGTTTTTAAATCTATACATAACTCTGATATTTTTTCAAAAACGCTATCTGGCAAATTTATTTTGGTTATCCGGTTTTTTGCTAATCTAATCTGTTTTGCTAAATCTTGTTCGCTACTTTCCCACTTGGCCAAAAATTTAATTGGTTCAGAGTCAAATTCTTGTCTTCTTTTTATAACTTCAACTCTTTTTTCCAGGTTGGTTGGTGTCTTTATTTCCACAGAAAATCCAAAGCGATCAAGCAGCTGCGGTCTCAGATCTCCCTCCTCTGGATTTCCACTTCCCACAATCACAAATTTTGCAGGATGACTTATGGACAAGCCCTCTCGTTCAATAATGTTTACTCCAGACGCGGAAACATCAATCAGCAAGTCCACTAGATGATCCTCAAGAAGATTCACTTCATCAACATAAAGGTAACCTCTATTAGCACTAGCTAATAGACCAGGATCGAGCTCTTTAACTCCCTCTGTTAATGCTCTTTGCATATCTAAACAACCCACTATACGATCCTCAGTAGCGCCTAACGGAAGATCAATCACAGGCACAGGCTTGAATTTCGCCACCTTTTTTTTACCATATTTAACCTTTAACAAGCCTTCAGAAGTGATATTGCAGACTTTGCAAATATCCAGGGGGTTATCTAACTCACAATTGAGGTTAAATTTGCAACCGATAGTAGCTTTTATAGGAGGTAAAACCTTTGCCAACGCCCTGACCGCCGTTGATTTCCCGGTTCCTCTGTCACCCATAATCAACACACCTCCAATGGAAGGGTCTATTGCAGATAATTTTAGAGCTAAAAGCATTTCTTCTTGTCCTACTATTGCAGTAAAAGGATAAGCAAGAGTCATCTTCATAAAATTTTATTTTTATTCAAGGAAATATCTTTTTTATTCAAAGCAACTACCAAACTTAGAAAATGGAAAACCCCGGAAAAAAATAGCAAGGTAATGACAAAAATAAACGAGGTATCTGAAATCGCCAATCTAAAAGAAACTAATATACAAACCCCAGCGATTTGATTATAGAAAAAATCTCTCGATACTCTTATAACTTTACTTTTTTTTATACTTAGAAAAACAATTTCAATACAGTTGATTAGAATTATCAAATCAAGCAACAGAATTAAAAATTTTTCGTTAATAACATCCATCTCAATATTTTTTAAATTCTGATAATAATGAAAATACTCTGTCTAGCCTCGCACTTGGGTTCATTTCTTCCAAAAGATCTTGTTTCACTTTAGGGCTCAGCGGTAAAATTTCTGACCATCTGTTTGCGACCCAACCACATTCGTCTAGCCTAAAGGGAGGTGCGATTGGCATACTCAACTCATCATTAATTTTCTTTTGCATATCAGCTATCAACTTTCCTAGGGTGTTGACCACAACCTCATACTTTTGTGGAATTGCAAGAGAAGGATCAGCCTCAACCATTTCAATCTCTCCACTCCATAGACCGTAACGACCCTTTTCTTCGTTATTCAACCGAAATCTTTTAACTCCCTTACACCTTATCAATAGTAAGGCAGGCTGTAGTGTATTAACCTCGGTTATTTTTGCTAAGGTTCCGACTCTCCTCAATTTTTCCCTCTTGTCAGGTTGAAGCCCCTCTTGACCGTCCTCCAGCATGAGCACCCCAAATGTAGAATCTTCTCTCATAAGGCTTTTTACCATTTTGAGATATCTAACCTCAAAAATTCTCAGCGAAAGTACGCCATCAGGAAACAATCCAGTGTTTAGAGGAAAAAGAGGAATTCTCAATTAAACTATCAGAAATGTTAATGAAGAATCCTGGGCATTTGTAAATGAAATGCAGGAATTTCTGTCTCAAACGGAGTCCCATCGTCTGCGATCATTTTATAGCTACCCTGCATGGTCCCAACAGGAGTGGATATTACTGCACTACTTGTATACTCAAAACCTTCGCCTGGCTCCAAAACTGGTTGCTGTCCAACAACGCCTTCTCCACTCACTTCCTGGACCTCTCCATTAGCATCCATTATCTGCCAGTACCTACTCAGTAACTTAACTGGGTGTTCCCCTGTATTTAAAATCCTAATAGTGTACGCAAAAACATATTTACAAGATTCTGGGGAAGAATACGCCTCTAGGTAAAGTGGCTCTGCTTCCACCTCACATAAATATTCCGAAGGAAAAACAAATTGGGAATCCATAAACCGCTCCTTTTTCTTATTGTAACCTCAATGGTGAAGAATATCCCGTAAGTTCAAGAAAACCCCTACCTATGAGCCTTTTACCATAATATAGTTTCACAGCTCCTTCATAATAAAAAGTTCCTGTGCTAAGCCTTGCATCTATTTCTTGATTATCCATAATTGGACGTACCATAAACATGTGTTCACCTATTATAATGTTCTGCTCTATGGGATACTCAGCCCTCGACTTCGACGATTTCCAAAACCTTTTTTGTATCCATTTTGCAGAATGCTTCTCTACAACTCTTTCTTGAGAGCGATATTTTGGGTGATTATTTCCAAAACTATCCAAAAGCGAAAAATCTGACCAAAACGTTTTTCCATCTCTTTCGCGAATTCGAAACGCCATCAGACTACCTCCGTCTAACAAATTTATTCCAATCCAATCCCACCCAATAGCTTGTCTGGCAAGCAATTTGCTAGACCACTCGTGATCAAGCCACGCCAACCCTTTACCAAGCCAAACTTGATCTTTAACACGAACTGAACCGTCAACTACTAAATTAGGTCTGCTGTAATAGAAACTTGCTTGTTTAGGGCTTGGGCCTTTTCTGGAAAACCCATTGTCCCCTCTTAGAATAGTAGTTTTCATTTTTTGTTTACTTATAGTACTCAAAGTCAAATCATAATTAAACTGTTCGTCTTTTATCGCAATTATATATTTGTCCACCAGGGGATCTCTTTTCAAAAACCAATCTTCAAAAACAATATTAGTATTGACTTCAGATAAATCTATAATTCCTTTCCTTATCCTACCAGCACGTTCAGCAAAAAATAACTCCTTCTCTTTCGGAAGTATTAAACTTGCATGACCAAAAATTAATTGCTCAGGAGAAAACGAACTTTCACTATTTATGACACCTGCGCTACGCCTCCTGAAGAAAGTAATCTGAAAAGCACAGAGGGCCCCTCCTTTTTTCCAAAGCCAACCAGTTACGTACCACCACTCGATTCCGAAGCCAAAATGAGCTCCATAATCTCTTGGGAAGGTTAAATCTCTATTTCGGTCAACTTGTTGGAAGTCTGTCAATGATTGAGCTTTTAGCATATTATTGCAAGATAGCAACATACTTAATCCACCCCCCCAGCGGATTAATCCTCTTTTTCTCTTATCTACCATTCTTCTTTCAAATTATTCTTTATATTTTGGTTATTTATCGTCGATTGAATAGTGAGAAATGCAGAATAACTGCCAAGAGCAACTAAACATAAACCAAAACAAGTTATTATTACGACCGGAAAATTTAAATCCATCGTCCAATAAAATGACTGTGGATTTATTTTGAATACTAATACTAAACTGATCAAAACCCCTATTAAAGACCCGTAAAAAACTGAGAAACTGCTGAGCAAAAAGCTTTCAAAACTAATTTGACGACAAACAAACTTTTTTGATTCTCCCAATTGAATCATCAAAGAAATCTCTTTCCTTCGCATGTAGCTTTGAGAACTGTATGAGCACACTATCGAAAAAACAGAAATAAGACAGGAAATAAAAGCTAAAAAGTAAGTTAGTGTAAACGTTCGATCAAAAATTTTAAGAGATAAATCTTTAATTTCTCTAGCATTAATGAAATTGTAATTAGAAAATAATACCTGATTCTCTAAAAATTTTTTCATGACTTCAACCTCACTTTTATCATTTAGCCAAAGAGAAAATTGAGTCATCAATTTACTACCTCCCAAACTAAGATAATCTTTTTTTGTCATCATTAGGCTACCATATTGTCTAGAGTAATCTCTGTAAATTCCACCAACAACTGCATTAACAAGAGTATTGGGCCCCATTGAAAAATATAAATCATCAAATAATTTGTAATCATATCTTAGTGCAAATGATTCAGATACGTATATGATTACTTTACCTCTACTCCTCTCACTAAAAGATATCTCATTCAGTGAATCGAAGACTAAGCTTGTACCAATTAGGGGGACGACATCATTTCTTTCCTCGTGCCTGAACGATCTAATTAGAAGAGAAACATTCAGTTTGTCAGGCCCAAAACTTACTAAAATATTTTTTGAGAAATCTATGGACTCTATACCTTTTAATTCTTCGAGAAAATTTCGACTGTCACTATCTATATAATGATTATAACTATTTACTTTAGGAGTAGCATAGATATCGGCAACTATAATTTTATCTAACCAAGTCTGGAGTGACTCTCTAAAACTCATAACCATGATTAGAATTGACACAGTGAGAGCAAAACTGACAACTACGGAAGCAATTATGTTAACCGAAAATACTGAACCATTTATTAATCTCATAAAGGCGAAATAAACCCAACTCACTTCTTGAGCTTTTCTGTATGTGGCATTAAAAATAGTCCTAAAGAAAGTTGCACTGGCCCAAGGTATCATTAAGACGAGGGATATCAATATGAGTGCGATTCCCGTGTAAGAAAAAAAAGGTACTCCATTGAATGAAGGAAGACTAATTAATAAAATTGCCAAAGTAAAACACATTACCGAAAAGAAAAAAATATAATTATTTTTTTTTAAATTCGTTAAATTATCAGACTGTTGTAGCTTTACCTTTAAATCATCCCGTAGGCCTGCCAAAACCACCAAAGCTGCAAGCAAACTCGACATTACTCCTAAAAGCCAACTTCCAAGAAGTAAAATCAAATCTAAGTTGAAGTTATTTCCATACTGAGAAAATAAAGTTGCAGAGAAACTATTCATAAAAAAGCTAAACATTATTTCAGCTAGTATTACCCCAGCTAGTACTCCAACTGTACTTCCGATTGAGGAGAAAACAAGAACTTCCATCATTGCTAAGCAATAAAGTCTTTTCTTATTAAGTCCTAAAACTTTGAGTAAAACGAAGTAGTTAATTTGTTTTCGAAAAGAATTTTCCACAACAGAAAATACTAAAAAAAAGCTTGCTAGAATAGTTATCAAACTGAGCATAAATAAATTGCTACTATAAGCTCTGGATATAGTACTGAGTTTTTTCTCTCTGTCTAACTCATCTATTATCTGAACCTGGACTTCTAAACCTTTTTTTGAGAGAGTCCGCATAATTTTTTCTTTTATGCGATCTATATTTGCTCCGGGGGAGAGTTTTAAGTTAAGTCTACTTAACTTTCCTTCCATTTTGAAATATTTTTGGATATTTGCTAAGTCCATTAGAATTAGATTTTTACTAATTGACGGAGGAAGTGTTGCTAATGCGTTTAATTCAATTGTACCGTCTGTTGTTAATAACTCTATTTGAGAAGAATCATCTGCTAAGCCTTGGGTGAGGATAACATTTCCATCCTCTAAAATTGACAACAACCGGAAGTTAGATTGTCCTTTTTTTAAAGAGAGGAATTCTAGTTCACGAAAAAAAATAGGAGTTACTTTCGCCGCTCTAAAAAAATCTATACCTAATATTTCTACTGCTTTTTTACCTTTAGTACTAGACTTAACAATGATCTCTGGACTGATTTCTGAAATACTCAAAATTGATTTATTTCTTAATAATTCATCAAAAACTACCTCATCGAAATACTGAAAGCGTCCTTCAATGCTTAGTTCTGCTTTTCCATAAAAAATATTTGATGCTCTATTAAATTCAATGATCGCGGAATTTTTTACTAAATTTACAGCTACCAACAAACAAACTCCGATGGAAATTGACACTATGGTTATTATCCATCGGAATGGCTGGTGGTAAAATGACCCCTTTAAAAACCACTCAGACAAAGTAAAAAAATTAGCAGCGCTCAAATATCTGTCTAAATTTTGAGTTGTTAAACGGGGACAATTCTCTGGTTGGAAATAGTTATTGATGTGTCCATTTTATCTGCGATGGTAGGAGAATGAGTTGCAATAATCAAGGTGACATTTCTAAGCTTACACCTGTCTAATAAAGAGTCTATCACTGTTGTAGTGTTCAGTTGGTCTAAGTTACCGGTTGGCTCATCTGCTAATATTATCGACGGGTCGTTCATCAGTGCTCTTGCTATACAAGTTCTTTGCTTTTCACCCCCCGATAAATTAGCAGGGAGAGCTCCTTTTCGCTTATCTAACCTAAGCACCCTTAACAACTCTATTGCTTTTTTTTCTATATTCGAAAATGAATCGTCAGTCAAAAGCCCGGGTACCATGATGTTTTGTAGGACAGTTAGATGTGGTATCAAATGAAAGGTTTGAAATATGAAACCCAAGCGATCACGCCTGTAGATATTCAATTCAGCACTCGATAAAGTATCTAGTCGAGTGTTAAATACTTTTATGGATCCTGAATTAGGTATTTCCAAACCAGCTATCAAATTAAGTAGGGTAGATTTCCCACTTCCAGACTCCCCAACTAGTGCAACTGAACTTCCACCAACTAGGCTGAGGGAAAATTCTTCAAACAAAAGCGAGGACGATTCGTATCCAAAGCTAATTCGATCAATCTCAATTTGAAGACTCATAAATGTCAATTAACTAACAAGACATATTACATTTGCCAGCAGAAACTCCCTCTGGGTCTATGGCATTCAACTTGGCTGATACACTTTCTAACAAAAAGCTATCGCCTGTCTTACGGGAGAGTTCTTGAATTGCAAATAACACGTTGGCGTTGTCTGGAGCTAACAACAAAGCTTTATTAAACGAGACCATGGCTTCTTCGTCAACACCTAAGTTCATAAGAGTAACTCCGTGAGAGAGCCAAGCATCAAAATTATCAGACTCAGCTTCAATCCAAATTTTTGAAACCGCATGCGCGCCATCCCAGTCTTGCTTTTCTGCAAGCCTGGAAAACTTTAAAAAGTTTGGCTGATTTTTTGGCCCCATTTCCCATAAAGTGAGGCCCTCAAGTTTCGTGATGACCTCTGGCTTTTGATCCCTCAAACTCTCGATCCAAGAACTTGGGAGTGCATAATAGCCGCCAGAGTGCCCCGCTGAAAAAAAGGTCGTAATTCCAATAAGCCTACCGTTACTATCAAACAACCCTCCTCCACTTCCCCCAGAAGAAAAGCCTGCAGTAGTTTTAACTATCGCACTACCGTTGATTGGGTGAAACCCACTAACTCGACCCTCTGTAAAGAAAGCGTCGGCTCCCCCTGGATAACCATAAAAATATGCAAAATTACCAACTTGCATTTCCTCAGGATCCCTTATTTCAACAGGAGGCAACTTAAGACTTGGGACATCAAGTAGACACAAATCTTTATAAACATCGACCTTCTGGGAGGTTACCGGAAAACGCAGAGCTCCTTTCATTACAGTAATTCGAGAACTGTACCTTACAACATGACAGTTAGTTAAAACCTCACCCTCCCCAACCACTACACCTGAACCTGCATAGAGCTTTCCCTCAGCCGGAGCGAGAATTTTTACGACGCCAGCAGAAAGTCTCGCATAAAATTCTGATGACAGTTTAGGTTTCTCACGAGCCTCTAAACTGCAGAGTACCAACAGAGTGAAACAAAAAAAACCTTTAAGTGAATTATGCATAAACTTTTTGTTATGAATTATTGAGGTAGCCATTCTGCTTTGATTATTTTCCATTCTTGTTTGCCATCTGATATTAAAGAACACCCTAGCGGATCAGGTGGTGACGATGGCGGCAAAACAGTCTTTCCTCGATCTGCTGTTGGCCTGTCCATGAACCATCGGTGAAGAGTAACTTTAATTGCTTTTTTTTTATGGGTATTTGTTAAGTAAATCATCACACCGCCACGAGTAACACATTTAGCCGCAAAATCAGTTGAAAATTCTAGAAAATTTCTAGGTTTTTCATCTGCCCAAACAGTGTTTTGGAAGATGGAAAAGATAGACAATAGTGTAGCAAAGGTTAAAGAAAAAAAATAAATACGAAACATTTTTATAAGACTAGCAAAAAAACTCTCAAGTTCCTAAAATTAAGTCGATATTTTGCTAACATATGGAAATGTATAAATTGACTTCTAAGACAAAACTCGTTTTTTTAATATTATGCACCATCATTTTGTATAACAGCAACCCATTAGCGGACGAGAAAAAAAACCTTCCTGACGGCTCTAGGCTTATTGGTACTATGGGATTGCTTACTTTTGTCGTTGTCCCAGAATCAAAGAAAACTAGTATTGAGTTTCACAGACAGGTTATCAGTGCTGTTTGCACACCTAAAAAAACTTGTTTTCTGCGAGTATATACTAATAGTAAAAAAGCTCCTGAAAAAATCCCATTGGACGATCGGATTTTATCTGAGCCAACTATGATGTTCCAAAGATCAGCTAAACACCGTAGTGAGGTTACTCAGTGGAGCTGCCGTCTAAAAATGTCCCTCAAAAGTTGTTTTTAGCGGTTGGTTGGCTGGCAATGACGGCCAGCGATTTTTCAAATTTTTTATCGGTGGAATCAATCGCTGTTGCTTTAAGATTATCATTCTCTCCTTTGGGAACAAAGAAAAAGCGAATGTTTGGGTTTTCGCTAACTGCAAAATCGAGTTTTGCTGAAAGCAGCAAATTATCTCCCTGCATCACGTCAATCTGCCGAACAAATCTCGCTGGCACATACAGCTGCGTTAACTGATCTTTCTGCATCCCTGAAAAGTTTGGGTGAGAAATCATAACCTGCGCTTTAGAAGGTTTACCCAACATTGGGGTAGCCTCTGTCCTCAACTTCATTCGGCCTAGTCTTGCTAACGCTAACTCCTGATCTTTTCCTGCTGGGGCGGAACACCCCCCCGAAGCTCTAACATACTTATAAGACATGTGTAATGAACCGTCATTCAACTCTGCAACAGCCCTTACGTATGTATACTCTTCCAACCTAACCCTTGTTGAAATATCAGCCCTGCCAGCCTCAGAACTTAAGGTGAAAATTGCTGCAACAGGAGTGGGGTTTCGATCAATTAATAGATACAGCTTTCTGATGTAACTCTCCCGACTCTGATCAATCTTACTAGAAATTGTAATCGGAACAACTGCGGCGTCAGCCGCTCTAAATGGAGCCGAAATTTCAATTAAATCTATTGCGTTTGTCCGAACGTCTTTCCCTGGAAAAAGAGACTCTTTGAGTGCTCGCCACTGCTCAGTCTCAGGAGCAGGATTTACGATGTTTTTTCCATCATGAAAAACCTCCACTGTGCTAACTCCAACCTCTTTAGCAACTACCCCATTTGAAAAAATGAGAAAGGTAAACATTAAAATCACAGCAGTGATAAACTTTGACTTCATAGGAATTCTCCGTCTTAAAACTTTATTTTTATTCTTCCCACTCTAACTCAGCATAGGCAGCTGTTATATTTCTACGACCAAATAGTTCGTAAAGGCTCCAACTTCCGTTGTTTAGAATTTTATAAACTTTGCTCACAGTCTGAGCGATACCTTCATTTTGACGTATAGCTTCCCTCACATGCCCTTCGACAGCTTCAAGATACTCCCTTTGTTTCCCAAAAGCAATAGACGCATCTGTTTGTAAAGGGCCGTGGCCAGGAATCACAAATTTTACCGCTAAACCTCTAGATGCAATAGACTCCTTTTTCATCAACTTTTTAATAGTATCCAACCAGCCCAAAATACTTCCGTCAACAACCGGAATATGATCCACAAAAAGCAAATCGCCCGCCCAAAGAGCACCGCTGGATTGATCAAATACTGTCAAATCATTATTGGTATGAGAGGTCTCCCATGCCTTCAAAAAAAGCTTTCGCCCACCTAAATCTAGTTCCATGCTGTTTTGTACCTTCCTAGTTACTTTAAATTTTTTCAAAGCTTCTTTAACTCTAAGCGATTCCGATAGTCTCCTGTTGAAAGTTTCCATTCTATTTGAGTAAGCAGATGAAAAATTCCTGTGAGCTATAAATTCTGGCGGAGGAGATAAACCATGAAAAGCTTCATTACCAGCAATATGATCAGGGTGAGCATGAGTATTTACCACGAAACAAATAGGTTTTTTTGTTAGCACCCTTATTGTTTTAAGTATTCTTCGACCGATAGCAGGGCTGCCCCCCGTATCTATTACAGCTACACACCTGTCACCAATCACAAAACCAAAATTAGAGACTAGTCCATCATTTTTCGTGGAAAAATCCTCTACAACTCCTTGATGATAATAAGTACCGTCCGCAAAGTTAATTATGTTATGGAGGTAACTATCTCTTGTATCAACATTTTTTAATTCTTGAAATGCAAATGTTTTTAATTTATTTTTCTCAAAACTGCAGGTCCTTTGTTCACCAAATTCAGCCAACTCAATTTCCCTGATTACATGCTCCAAATTTATCAGATGTCTTTCTCTATCTTTCTCTAAACTAGAAAATTTGAGAAAAAGATTTTTGGTGGCCTTACTGCGAGCTTCCAGATTTTGGATATAATCAGTTTTGGCCTTTTCATATAACAACGTAAAATACTCATAATTGGTTTTAATTAAATCTCCCGCTGAGACATTGCTTAGAGCTAAGTCTCCTGAGCCAACGACAAAAAGAGGCGAAATTGAGTCTAAAAATTTAAGTCCTTTAATCCATGGTAAGGTATAGCCGTTTTTTAACCGAGGTAGACCAGTAAAAACAACATCACTACCATACAGAAAACGGGCATTTTCATTCCATAATAGGGTATCTCCGGTTTCTTTTACACAAGAGAACGAAATAGCTTTCCACTCTAATAGCTCTGGATGAATTGCAGTGTTGTTGGACGTAAAGTAACTTGGGACAACTGTTTTTGCATTAAGAATGTTCGGATGGGCGCTGGACCTATAAAAATCTTTTTTGCAGCCCTCACATTTTTCGCGCATAAAATTTGCTGTTGTTTCAGAACTGATGAAAGTTGTTGTTACTTTATTAAAAACATCATTAGCTAATACAGCCTCTGGCTTAGCGGTAGAGTTATAGACCCACCTTACATCTGGTAAAGCAAGACCGTATCTAGCTTCCAACGACCCAACTAAAGCATCAACATAATACGCGCTTGGCCCCGGGTCGATAATAAAAACTCCAGCCTGTTTTAACACAACAACGGTATTCACAGTTGAGTGATTTTCCAAGGCCTCTAAATAACCGGAGGTCTCGCTAACAACAAAAATTTTTGACTCGGAGTTTTGAAAAACTAGCTCAACATCAAACTTCAGCAAATCCAAATTCTGGTGAGCAAAAGAAGAATTTACCAAACAAAATAAGCAATAAAAAAAAATCGCAAGCAAGAATTTCATTTTAGGATTTTAATGGTGGGCCCGACAGGACTCGAACCTGTGACCAATCGATTATGAGTCGACTGCTCTAACCAACTGAGCTACGGGCCCAATTACAAAAGCTGAAACATCAGAAGAGCGTAAATCCCGATCTTGGCACCACCAACTATAAGCTATCTAAGAAACTCTTTAGCTTATCACTTCTACTAGGATGTCTCAACTTTCTCAAGGCCTTAGCTTCTATTTGGCGGATCCTCTCTCTTGTTACATCAAACTGCTTACCCACCTCCTCTAGCGTATGATCCGTTGCCATTTCTACCCCAAAACGCATTCTTAAAACTTTTGCTTCCCTAGGGGTGAGCGAGTCTAAAACCTCTTTAACAACGTCTCTCATGGAATCTTGAAGCGCGATCTCCATGGGCAACAAAGTATTCAGATCTTCTATAAAGTCACCAAGATGGGAATCCTCGTCGTCTCCGATAGGCGTCTCCATAGAGATTGGCTCTTTGGCAATTTTCATAATTTTTCTAACTTTATCTTCTACCATCTCCATCTTTTCAGCCAGGATTTGTGGATCAGGTTCCTTGCCTGTTTCCTGCAAAATTTGTCTGGAAATTCTATTCATCTTGTTTATAGTTTCAATCATATGGACGGGAATCCTTATCGTTCTTGCCTGGTCCGCTATAGACCTCGTTATTGCCTGACGGATCCACCAGGTGGCATAAGTTGAGAATTTGTACCCCCGACGGTATTCAAACTTATCTACAGCTTTCATCAATCCTATGTTGCCCTCTTGTATCAAATCTAAAAATTGCAGGCCTCTGTTGGTGTACTTCTTTGCGATAGAAATAACAAGTCTTAAATTAGCCTCTGTCATTTCTTTTTTCGCATCTCTCGCTACTCTTTCACCCTTCGACATCAACCTATTAACCTCCCTCAGATCTCTTAGAGGAAGAACAACTCTGGCCTGAATATCGATCAATCTCTGCTGTAATTCTTGCAGAGCAGGGATATTTCTCTCTAATACTGCCAAGTGAGGCGTTTTCAAATTTTTTGCTTTTTCCAAAAAAAAGTTGAGGTTTGTCTCGTTACCAGCCCAGTCATTCACAAGCCACTCTAATGAAAGCCCAACTCTTTCAACAACTAAGTGTCTTATTTTTCTCTCAACACTCCTAACCTCCTCCATTTGATATCTAAGAGTATTAGTCAACGCCTCTACAGTTTTCGCAGTAAATCTAATAGAAGTTAACTCTTCCTTAACATTTTTTTCAGCTAGCAAATAACCTTCACACTTATATCCATCGGACTGAAGAGCTTCCCCCATTTTCACAAAGTTTTTCTCTATCAAGGAAACCTTCTCAAGAAACATACTCTGCCTTTCAAGAAGCTTTAAAGATTGACTAGGATCACCCTCCTTATCTCCACTTTGGTCCTCATCTTCTTCAATAGCCTTTATTTCTGCCGCAGTATCAACTAGGAGGTCTTCCTCCGGAGCATTTGGATCAACAATTCCATCTACGATGTCACCAATGCCAACTGTTTCAGATTTAATTTTTGATCCGAACTCAATAATTTCATTTATTGTTATAGGACATGAAGCTATTGCAGAAATCATTTCTTTAAAACCAGCCTCAATTCTCTTAGCAATCCGGATTTCTCCCTCGCGAGTGAGAAGCTCGACAGAACCCATCTCTCTCATATACATTCTTACGGGGTCAGTAGTCCGACCAAATTCTGAGTCCACAACGGTAGAGAGGGCTGCCTCAGCCTCTTCCTCAGCATCCTCACTATCACTTGCTGTTGAATCACTTGAAAGCAAAAGTGTTTCACTGTCTGGTGTGTGTTCATATACAGCTATATTCCACTCGTTAAAACTTGCGATAATTGACTCCATTTGATCGCTGTCCAACTGGATATCGGGAAGGTGATCGTTTATTTCTCCATGAGTAAGATATCCTCTTTCTTTCCCTAAGAGTATTAGAGTCTTCAGCCTGATTTTTCGAGTTTCAAGCTCCTCATCGGACAAGGGACCTGCCGGCATAAATTCTAATAACCTTCGATCTCTAGATCTTCTGCCTCTCCGCCTAGTTTTTGTAGCTGTCTTTGAACTACCACCAATAATTTTTTTCGAACTTTTAGTCTGCTCCTCACCAGAATCCTCGAGTTTAACTTTAGGCTTTCTGCCCCTTTTCTTTTTCACTGTAGTATCTTGAATTGGCTCACTATCATTTGATGTTTTTTCGCTTACTACTTTTCGAGGTCTTCCTGGTTTTGCCCTCTTTACCTGGGCCTTTGATTCCAAACTAGTAGCTCCCAATCCGACTACCTCTTCTATCTCCCCATCAGTCGAAGGTGCATTATTTTGTATAACGGATTTCCTGGAACTTTGAGTATCTTTATTTTTCTTTTTCATTGCAGGTTTTGCGGCGACAGCATTAGACTTGCTCTTAGTTTTAGAAGCGGTCGATTTTGATGCCATTCTCTTGGCAGAAGACACATTTTTCTTAATTCCCGTGGGTTTCTTGACAGCCGTTTTCTTTGCTTCTGTCCGAACTCGAGAGCTAGATTTTCCCTTAATGACCATGTGTAAACCTTATAAAAAAATTTCAGAATACCAGAATTATTCAACCTGGGAGTTTTTTAATTTTAATATTTCTTGCCTCAACCCTTTAACTCTATCAAAAGAATTGCGATCTAAAGAAGCTTCCGCCGCCAATTCTTCCAAATACCTTATTTTTATTGTTTTATACAAAAATGCAAACTCCAGCTCCTGCATTTTCTGATCTTCAACCATGTCCTCTATCGCTAGATTTAATTCACATGCACCATTAAATAAGTTTCTTTCGTCATTACTAAAAGAATGTTGAACTAAATTAAATTCGCTTTCAAGATCCTTACCTCTAACATCGCCCTGTTCAAGGATTTCTTGAAGCCATAATAGAAAATCTAGTTGACCACCGAGAAACCAAGATAATTCGCTCTTTGTCAACTTGGACATCTTTTTATCTGAAGATCTAATCACAACGGCAACCATGCGAACTTCTGCACTCATGGGAGGAACCTCAATTGGCGAAGGCTTAAACTCAACTTTTTTCGATGATGCTTTAGGATTAGAGCTTTTTAATTTATCGTCGAAATCGGTCAATGAACATGAGAATCTTTTGCCTGCTGATATCATTACTTGATTTTTGAAAATACTAGCAGGCATAAGTGATAGTAGCTGTTTCAGGCTAAAAATAGCGCGTGATGCGCTCTCAGGTATTGATAAATCCTTGTCATTCGAAACAGTAGAAAAAATAAATTGAGATAGGGGAATTCTCTCCTTAATTTGCCTCTTCAATTTTTCAGGACCAAATTCTCGAAGATAAGTATCAGGATCAAAACCAGCTTGTAAGAAAACAAAACTAATGCTCGTTCCATTATCTTTCATTCCGGGTAGAACTATTTTAAGAGCTCGATCTGCGGCATGCTTACCAGCCTTATCACCATCGAACATAAAGATTATTTCCTTTGCATGCTTGGACAATAGGGTAAAATGATCGAATGTAAACGATGTTCCTAAGGTTGCTACAGCATTACTAATGTAACATTGGTCCATCATAATAACGTCAAAGTATCCTTCTACAACAATCACCTGTCCAACCCTAGCAACCTCCTTTTTTGCCTGAAAAAAATTATACAACTCTCTGCTTTTTGAAAATACTGTAGTTTCCGGGGAATTAAGATACTTTGGTAAATCTGTCCCTAATGCACGACCCCCAAAACCTATAACCTCCCCCACTCTATTCAGAATCGGAAACATTACTCTCCCCCTAAATCTATCGTAATTCTTATGTGGTTGAGATACGATTACCAATCCAGCTTCTTGCAGAGCCGAACACTGGTAATCCGGAAATACCTCTTTTAATGATTGCCACCCATTAGGAGAAAAACCTAGATGAAATTTTGATGCTGTTTTTCCAAAAATTCCCCTACTCTTCAAATATTGGATAGCTTTAGAATGCTGTTTTAATTGTTCCCTGTAAAATCTAGCCGACTTGAGCAGTAATTTTTTTAGATTTTCCAACTTTTGGCGCCTTTTTTCTATTTCTACTGAGTCCACTGAAGTTTTGGCTGGCATTGGTACACCCAGAAACTGAGCTAGCTCTTCAATTGCTTCGTTAAAATTATGATGCTTGTATTGCATCAAAAATGAGATAACGTCGCCCTTGGCTCCACACCCAAAGCAGTAAAAAAACCCTTTCACAGAGTTGACGGTAAAAGAAGGTGTCTTTTCCTGGTGGAACGGACACAATCCAACATGATTTGTACCTCTCTTTTTGAGGGGCACGTAAGAATTTACTATACTCACTATGTCAGCATACTCTAGGAGCTGTTCTTTGAAATCTTTTGTAATCATAAATAAACTGCAATATGAAAATTAAGACTAAAAGACTAACGTGTAATTAATATACGCTTACACTAAATTGGGACTAGTACTTCCTGACGGGAATCATCTGAGATCGAATTCGTTTGTGATGACGTTTAACCGCTGCTGCTCTTTTTCTCTTTCGTTCGGCAGTCGGTTTTTCGTAAAATTCCCGAGCTCTTAATTCAGTGAGCAAGCCTATCTTCTCGATGGTTCTTTTGAATCTGCGCATAGCAGATTCAAATGGTTCATTATCTTTAAGACGAATTATAGGCATTGCATTCCATAGAAAATAAGGAGTTTTATAGTATGCAATACTGCTTTAAAATTAGCAAGTACAAAGGTTAACTATCTTCAGGATATACCAATGAAAAATTTTTGCTTACTTGGCATTGAAACAAGCTGTGATGAGACTGGTTTAGCACTACTTTCGGTAAAAAGTAAAACGAAAAATTCATTTTTTTGTACCTTACATGGGCAAAAACTAGCTTCTCAAGTTGACTTACACAACTTATACGGGGGCGTTGTTCCAGAACTTGCTTCTAGAGAACATTTAAAAAGTTTGTTCCCTTTGACGGAACAATTATTCATGGAATCCGGAATAGCTAAGGAGGAACTTAATTGTATTGCTTTTACTGCTGGTCCAGGACTGAATGGCGCTTTATTGACGGGCGCTAGTTTTGCTACTGGTTTAGCTGCCTCCCTGAATTTACCTGTGTTACCGATAAATCACCTTGAGGGACACATTTTATCAGGGTTTTTTTCTCATAATGCATTATGTACTTTAGACCTTTTCCCATTTTTAGTTTTATTAGTCTCGGGGGGCCACACTCAGCTAATATCGGCATCAGGAATTGGCAGATATGAAGTAATTGGCGAAACCATCGACGATGCTGTGGGCGAGACTTTCGACAAAGCTAGTCAATTATTGGGTTTAGGCTATCCAGGAGGCCCTGCGATAGAAAAATTATCGAAATTTGGTGATGATAGAGTCTTTAGTCTGCCAAAACCTCTTCTCAATGATAAATCCCTAAATTTTAGTTTTTCCGGACTCAAAACTGCATTTATGTTGCAGACGAAGAGAATAAGCAAGGACGTAAATTATAATCAGCTGAAATGTGACTTAGCAGCCAGCTTGCAAAAAACTGTCTCTGAAATCTTAGTTGCAAAGAGTCGAGCTGCAATTAGAAGCACTGGGTTTAAAAAATTAATTTTCGCTGGCGGTGTTGCTGCTAACAAAAATATTAGAAGAACCATGCTCAACCTCCAGAAGGAGCTTGAAGTAGATATTTTCCTGCCACCACCAAATCTATGCACTGATAACGGTCTTATGATTGCATGGGCTGCAGCTTTGCGCCTTTTGTCTGGAAAAAGTTCCCCGGTTGTTGCTGAAAAATTTGACGTGAGGCCGCGGTGGCCCATCAATAAACTACAGTAAGCAAGCAAAAATCTAACTGTTCAAAAGAGATAAAATATTTTGCTTGTGCCTGAAAATTAATAAGATAGAAATAAAAAACTGAACAATTATCAAAATATCCGCTTCAACTCCCCAAACGTCCCTAATGATTACTAAGCTCAAAAAAGGAATTATAAGTGCAGTAATGACAGCGGATAAAGCTGACACTCTGCAAAATACGAAAACTGCTATCCATACTAATAAAGAGCAAATGCCAAGCAAATGGTCAATGCCCAGAATAACCCCAAAAGCTGTAGCAACTCCCTTTCCCCCTTTAAATTTAAAAAAAATTGGGTATAAGTGACCAAGAAAAACAGACATACTTCCGATGGATAATGAGTAAATCAAATCCAAACTCAGTATCTCATTAGTAACAAGAAAATAAATAGAGAAAATGACAACATAACCTTTCAATATGTCGCCGAGTAAAGTCGAAATAGCAGCTATTTTATCCCCTGTCCTAAGAACATTAGTCGCCCCAGGATTGTTTGACCCATAACTCCTTGGGTCTCTCAAACCCCTAAATTTACTGGCTAAAATAGCGAAAGAAATGGAACCAACCAAATATGAAAATAAGCCTATGACGAAGTAAGAGACTAATTCTGTTGGTGTCTGGAAAATCACTTTTTTCAGGCCCTTGGGTGGTGCATTTTATGAATCGAAACTAAATGATCTTTTGCGAGATGGGTATACATTTGGGTAGTGGCTATATCAGAGTGACCCAACAAGATCTGAACCGACCGAAGATCAGCTCCATTATTTAATAAATGCGTTGCGAAAGAGTGCCTGAGTACATGTGGAGAACAAGCATTATTTAACCCCACCTTGGAGCAGTATTGTCGCACACATTTCCATAAAAATTGTCTTGTTAAACAATTCGCTCTCCTACTCACGAATAAATATTTAGAGGAACGCTCGCCCAAAATATTTCTTCGACTCGTTGAAATATACTTTTGTAACCAACTAGTGGCAGCAAGACCAAACGGAACTATTCTCTCCTTGTCGCCTTTTCCCCTTACTAAAACTACACCGTCATTTAACATACAAGAAGAAAAAAGAAGGTTTGCTGTTTCAGAAGCTCGCAAACCTGATGCATACATTAGCTCAAGGATTGCCCTATCTCTCAAACCTAAATCTTTTGTAACATCTGGGGCCGACAATAATAACTCGACCTGTTCCACTGATAAAACAGAAGAAAAACTACTTACTCCTTTCAGACTTTTAAGATTCGATATTGGGTTTTTGTTTTTAAGATTTTTACTACTCAACCATAAAAAAAATTTTTTTAAACTTGATAGTTTTCTATTGGCCGTATTAGATTTTCTATACTCAGAAATTAACAAGAAGTACTCTGTAAATAGACTTTCGTCCATCTCACAACTAAAAGTTAAGTTGCGGGATCTAAGCCATTCAAAAAACTGCTCTAGATCAGAGCAATAAGCTGTAATAGTGCTTTGTGATAAATTTTCCTCTAACGAAAGAGTAGTCCGAAAATCCTCCATTGTTTCTAGGTCACTCATATTTGAATCAGGCATTATCCAACAAGTCCATTTTGTTTGAATTTATCTAATGCCCATTCGGCATGAGGTCGTAATATGTGGAAAGGTTCCGATATTCTTTTTTTTAGGAGAAATATGGCTCTTGAACAGTACTCACCATTCTTTTCTAAGTTTTGGGAAGAGGCTGAATTTCCAATTCCAATAGAGATATTTCGCAACCAGCGCTCATAACCCAGGCGTAGGATTGCGCTTCCGGAGTGCCGTTGCTTAAATTCGCTTTCACTCCAAGAGAAAAAAGTTAACAAAGATTCCCCGTCTAACCCATTTCGAACATCAAAATCTTCAACTGAAGCCAACTTTGCAAAACTATTCCAAGGGCAAACTAGTTGACAATCGTCACAACCATATATCCGATTTCCAATCAAAGTCCGCAAAGACTCATCAATGATTCCTTTGTGCTCAATAGTTAAATAAGAAATACAACGGCTTGCGTTAAGTTTGTAAGGTCCGATAAACGCTTTTGTGGGACAAATATCTAAACAAGCACTACAACTACCACATCGGTCTTCAGTAACATTAAAAGTGGGAGTCAAAGGACAATCAGTCAATAAGGCTCCTAAAAAGAAGAATGATCCCTCCGCGCGTCTCAGTAACAATGTGTTCTTCCCTCTCCAGCCTAGTCCGGCACGAGAAGCTAATTCCACCTCAAAGACAGGAGCGGAATCAACACAAGCTCTGTAATTGAATACATCTAATTTTCTGGATAGTTCGCTTCCGAAACTATTTAATTTTTTTTTAAGAACTTTATGATAGTCCCTTCCTCTAGCATAAACTGACACATACGCTTGTTGCGGATCTGATAATTTATTTTTTTCCTCTGTTAACCAATCATTTTTACTCTGCCTGGGAATATAGTTTAGGTAAACAAAAATAGCTCGTTTTGCATCTGGTAGAATTAACTCAGGTTTTTTTAAAAAGTGAATTTTATTTTCTAAGTATGACATGTCTCCGTACAAGTTTTTTTTTAAGTAGCCGTTAAAGCTTTCGGTTAAAGTGCTCAAAATGTCTTTTGATGTAAGATCAACGACCCTTACGTCGTCAAAACCGTACTTTAGCGCTACTGTTGATAAATCAAAATCTAATTGGAAGTTCACTTAATATTATCCACAAAAGTAATATAGTAATTTTATTTAAAAACTGTTTTGGTCTGTAACTTACAATTAAACAATGCAAATGCAAAAAAGTATATCCTTAAACGACTTGGACATTTCGGGTTCTAGAATACTGGCAAAAAACATTGCTGAAAAAATTAATCAAGAAATCTTGAGAGTCATCTATATCAAAGGTGATCTTGGTGTCGGGAAAACCACTCTTGTCAGATTTATTCTACGCGAACTAGGTATTCGACAAACAGTAAAAAGTCCTAGTTTTTCAACAGTTGAGTTTTACAATACCGATAAGTTTGAGATTGCTCATCTCGATTTTTTTAGAGCTTCCAATCCAAATTTTTGGAGAAACAACGAAATAAAAGATATTTTTCAAGATACAACTTACTTGATTTTCCTTGAATGGCCAGAAAGGGCAACAAATCTTCCAAACCCGGATATGACCATTGAAATGTTTTTACCAAAGAGAATTGACGAAAATTGTCGAAAGTTTACATTATCTACAACAAAATGCACAGTTGCCTTGCTTGACCTATATAACTAGAAAGCAATAATGATCCAAAGAAGACAATTCATAATTCTTTCAAGTTTAATAATCATGTCTAATGCTAGGGCAAAACAGTTTCCCCCGCTGAAAGTTTTTGCGGTCAGGATATGGCCGTCCCAGGAATTTACAAGAATTGCTATCGAATATCTCCAACAAGACATCAATATTTCATCTTTTTCGCTTAAATACCCTGATAGGTTTGTTCTTGATCTCAAGGGGAATTCCCTGACTGATTCATTCGCTGATAGTTTGAAGTCAGTCTCTTACGAGGGATCTCATTTGAGAAGAATACGTGTAAACCAATTCAGGCCAAATGTGTTGAGAATCGTATTCGACTTAAAACAGCAAATTAAGCCAGCAGTTTTTGTTTTGCCACCCATTGCCCATTATCAGAATAGACTTGTGGTTGATCTATTTTCTTTAATTACCCCGGATCCACTCTTGTCATTTTTAAAACAATACGAATCCAGAAAAAATAAGGAGAAGCTATCAAAATTTGAGCAAAATGTAGCTAAAAATAACGAAATACAAATAACTATAGCTTTGGATCCTGGCCATGGGGGAGAAGATCCGGGTGCAGTCGGGAAAAAAGGTACTAGGGAAAAAGATGTGGTTCTCCAAATAGCAAAAAAACTGAAGAAAATCATCGAAACAAATTCTGAAAAAAGAGTTTTTTTAACAAGAAATCAAGATTATTTCCTATCCCTTCGCAAACGTATAAAAAAAGCTCAAGCAATTAAAGCAGATCTATTTATTTCTATTCACGCTGATGCTTGGATCAAGCCTGAGGCACGGGGAGCCTCAGTCTATGTATTATCCGATAAAGGAGCATCCAGTGAGATGGCGAGGTGGATGGCAAAAAAGGAAAATCTTTCCGACTTAATTGGAGGGGAAAAACTTCAAAAGCCCACTAATGAATTAGCAAAAACCCTTCTAGATATGTCTACATCGGCTCAAATTCGTGACTCCTCTGAGTTAGGATCCAATATTCTGAGTGAATTAGGTAACATTAGTAAGCTACATAAAAACAGTATTGAAAAAGCGTCTTTTGCTGTACTAAAAGCGCCCAACATTCCCTCTGTTTTGGTGGAAACAGCTTTTATAAGTAATCCAATCGAGGAAATGCGTTTAAAAAATTTCCGCCATCAAACAAAAATTGCAAAGGCGTTATCCAAAGCTCTTGATAAATTTATTAAAAATAATCCAGCCCTTTTCTCAAAAATGTCTTAAATTACAATGATGATTAGAAAGCTTCCACAATATTTAATAAATCAAATAGCTGCTGGCGAAATAATTGAGCGCCCATCGTCTATAGTAAAAGAATTAATGGAGAATTCTATCGATGCGAGACCCACTGAAATAAGAGTAAATTTATTACATGGGGGTTTAAACGGAATAGAGATAGAGGATGACGGTTGTGGAATTATGGAAGATGACTTGCTTCAGTCTATTGAAAGTCATGCCACCAGTAAGATCACAAGTATAAATGATCTCGAAAATTGTAGAACTCATGGATTTCGGGGGGAAGCGCTCGCGGCAATTTCTTCAGTCAGTAATCTACAAATTTTCAGCCGCGAAAAAAATGATAAGGTAGGTCACGAACTGGTGAGAAAGAATGAGAACTGGGAAATAAAACCATCACCAATTCTTCAAGGCACCAAGGTGCGTGTAACAGAGATTTTTAATAAAATACCCGCAAGACGGAAATTTCTGAAAACTTTTACAACCGAGCTTTCTCATTGCAAGCAAGAGTTTTTAAAAATTGGGTTGATTCATCAAAATATTAAATTTACGTTATGCCATGAAAATAAATGTCTACAAGTTATTCTAGGCACCAGCCTTGATGAAAGATTTTCAAAAATTTTAGGCATATCTAACGATCAGGTAAAAACAGTAGGCTCTAATTTTGGAGAGATAGATGTTAACTTGATTATTTCTACAAGCGCCAATACAAGAAGTACGAAAAGTCAAGAATTCTTTTACGTCAATAAGAGAATTATTAAAAGCCCTGTGTTACAACATGCTACGAAATTGGCTTTCAATAGTTTGGTACATGAATTTAGTAGGCCTAACTTTTTAGTCGATATTACACTACCTGGCTCGATGGTCGATATAAACGTCCACCCCTCAAAGAATGAGATTCGTTTTAAGGATAACTCTTACATTCACAGCATTATCACTAACCTTTTTAAAGAGGCCTTATCTAATGATAATGCGCTTCAGCGAAAAAATTTTGCTGTTATAAAAGAAGACACAGATATCGATCACTCTGGATTTTTTAAAAATAATCAGGACCATACCAGACTAGATGAAGAGATAACTCAACTCGAGCTCAAACAAGCCTTCAACTCAAAAAATGATAGCCTTGTTCATAAAAATCGAGAGGAGTCGAGTTTGGGATACGCAATTGGGCAACTTTTGGGTATTTATATCTTAGCTCAAAATAAAGATGGCCTTATAGTCGTCGATGCTCATGCAGCCCATGAACGCATTTTATTTGAAGGCTTCTTACTTCAACTTAACCAAGAAACCATAAAACCTCAATTGCTAATTGAGCCTGTGGTATTCCAAACAGACGCAGATAAGCTCAAATTAATTTTTACGTTAAGAGATGAGCTGCATTCTCTGGGGTTTAATTTAGAGACATTTTCTTCTAATAGTTTTGTTATTAGAGAGGTGCCAAGCTTTCTTGGAGAAAAAAACTGGACTGTTTTCATACAAGAAATTTTGAGCGAATTTGAGGTAATAGTATCATTGGCATCATTGAAAGAACGATTGAACAATATACTTTCAACCATGGCATGTCGATCGGCAATTAAGGCAAACCAAAAACTCTCCATACCTGAAATGAATCAGTTACTGAGAGCTATGGAGAAAATAAAAAATGGTGGTATATGTAACCATGGGAGACCAACTTGGGTCCAGCTTAATGTTAGTACGCTAAATAAGCTTTTTTCAAGGGGCCATTGACGTAATGCTCAGCGTATTATGTATTACAGGACCGACGGCTTCAGGGAAAACCGATTTAGCCCTTGAGTTTTGTAGAAAATTCAAAAATCTTAAACCTGAGATTATAAGTGTCGACTCGGCACAAATATATCGATTTATAGATGTGGCTTCGGCAAAACCTACGAGGATAGAGCGTAAAGAAATACCACATCATTTAATTGATATTTGCGATCCTTCCGAGCAGTATTCCGTTGCGAGGTTTATTAAGGATGCTAATGATGCATTAATGAAAATTATTTCGAATGGAGGTACTCCAATTTTAGTTGGTGGAACAATGATGTATCTGAACAGACTAATTCAAGGAATATCAAATGTACCTAATATTCCGTTAGAGGTTAGACAATCAATCTTTAATGAGGGGCGAGACAATGGCTGGGATAAACTTCACAAGAAATTATTCTCCGTGGATCCACAGTTTGCCGATGGTATTTCAATTAATGATTCCCAAAGGATTACACGTGGTTTAGAAGTTTGGTATCACACAGGAAAAGGTCTGACCGAATGGAAGAATGAGTACTCAAAACTAAGCCCTCAAAACAATTTATCGTTCAAATTGAGAATCCTGGCATTGGTTCCTAAAAATAAAGAAGATCTCCATAGAAAAATTAAAAATAGATTTAATAATATGGTTGAACGAGGCCTTTTGAGCGAAGTGGCAAGGTTAAGAAAAAGGAATTTATCCAGAGATAATTCCTGCGCGCGTTTGGTTGGTGTGCGTCAGGCCTGGGAATTTTTAGAGGGGACGGTGAGCATGCACCAATTTTTGCAGCTGGGAGAAATTGCCACTAGAAGGCTAGCCAAGCATCAGTTGACATGGCTCAGAAAATTTAACAATATGAAAGTCATAGATCCATTTGATAACAGTAAAACTCAGAAAATTTCTATCTGCGAATCCTTACTTTGACGGTCCTCTACCTTTCCCATTACGTAGACGTCTTCTCCAAAACTTTCCAGTGTTTTTAAAATTTGTTTGACTTCATTTGCATCTACTACAAGTATCATCCCTATGCCAGCATTGAAAACGCTATAAAATTCTTTCTCTTCGATGTTGCCCTGAGTAACTAACCAGTCCATCAATTCTAACTTTGGCCATGCTTTTTTCTCAATACAAGCTCTCAGATTTCGAGGTAAAATTCGCGGTATATTTTTTACCATTCCTCCACCAGTAATATGTGCGATACCATGAATTTTTGAAAAATGTTTCTTTATTAGCTCTCTCAAAACCCCAACATAGATTCTTGTTGGTGTCATAAGAGAAGAAAACAAAGATTTGCCAGTAGAATTCAAGATAAGATCATTCGACTTTTCCAAATAACTATTGCCAAAAGCCTCCTCGAGAATAAGCCTTGCAAGTGAAAATCCATTACTGTGCAAACCATTAGATGGGAGTCCTAAAATAATGTCTCCAGAACATATATTTCCACCATCAATTATTTGATCTTTTTCAACAATTCCCACAGCAAACCCAGCCAAATCGTACTCATTTTTTGCATATAACCCCGGCATCTCTGCTGTTTCTCCACCAATGAGTGCACAACCAGCCTGTTTACAACCTTCAGCTATCCCTGACATAACATCTGAAGCAACATCTAGTGAGAGGGAGCCACAAGCATAATAATCAAGAAAATATAACGGCTCGGCTCCCAATACAGCGATATCATTTACACTCATTGCCACAAGGTCCAAACCCACAACTTTATGCATACCTGAAAGATAAGCAAGCATCAATTTAGTACCCACCCCATCAGTACCAGAAACTAATACTGGTCTTCTATAATTTTTAGGGATTTCAAAAAGTGCTCCAAATCCTCCTATGGACCCAATTTGTTCCTTACGTTCAGTCTTAGATACTAATTTCTTAATATTTTGAGTAAACTTCTCAGCTTTATCAATATCGACACCAGACTGTAAATACGTACTTGATTGGTTTTTCACTTGGATATAAAAATTATCTAATTGTTGTATAGTAAGAATTAAATGAGTAAAAATTTTGTCTTTAATAAGAACCTACTTCAAATTCCTCTAACATTATCCAAGGTTCCTGAACCTCGAATTAGTGAAGGAATATATTATTCTAACGAGAATACTCTGAATGCCCTAGAAAAATTTTTGTGGAGTAAAAATAACTCTGCAAAATCTTTTTTTTTAAGGGGAAAAAAAGGTAGTGGGAAAACTTTTTGGCTGAGATCCTGGGCAAACGAAATGGGAGAATCGTCGGTCTACTTAGATCTTGGGAAATCCACCTTAATCAATTTAAAAAATAATTATAAAATTTTTTTTTTGGATAACGTTGATATGTGTTCGTCCTTTGACAGGTCTAAAATATTCGAAATATTGAATCTTACTCATATTACCGGCAATAGAATAGTCATGAGCAGCCTTATATCAGTCAACAACCTCATTAACTTATCTTTTAAAACTGATTTGATCAGCCGATTAAAACAAGGGTTAATTTATGAGTTGAACGAACTTGGTGACGATCTCAAAAAAGATCTCTTAAGACGTCACTTACAAAAGCTTGGGTGGATAAACAATGAATACGACAAAAGCTACGATTATCTTTTAAGTTATATGCTACATCACCTACCTCGGGAATTAGGAAAACTTAAAGTTATATTAGATAATTTAAATTATGTTTCGATAAGTAATAAGCAAGCAGTGAGCATTAATCTAGTAAAACAAATGATTTCAAAATAATCCAAAAGAAATGAACCTCGCACTATTTGATTTAGATCATACATTAATACCCTGTGATAGTGACGTACGGTGGTCTGAATTTTTAGTGAGGAACGGAAAATTAACGGAAGAAGATCTACGATCTGGACAACGATTTTTCCAACAGTATAAAAGTGGCACGTTGAATCTAAATGAATTTTTACAGTTTCAACTAAAGCCTTTAAGAGAAATAGAAAAGACTGAATTATTTAAACTCAGAGATCTCTTCATCTCTGAGTCAATTAAACCTATGATAAGAACCACTGCGAAAGATTTGGTGCTCAAGCATCTAAATAATGGGGATACTTGTGCAATCGTAACAGCAACAAATGAGTTTATAACGGAGCCTATAGCTAACTTATTTGATGTTGAAAAATTAATTGCTACTTTATTGGACACAGACATTAATGGGAATTTCACAGGAAAGATCATTGGCATACCAAGTTTCAGGGAAGGTAAAGTAAAGAGAGTATCTGCTTGGTTATCAAGCAACGGTAGGACTTTAAAGTCTTACAATAAATCCTATTTTTATTCTGATTCAATAAACGACTTGCCACTACTCAAATGCGTTACAAATCCAGTAGTAACTAATCCTGATGTTCGTTTGAGAGCTTTAGCGAATGAGTTTGGCTGGGTTATCAACGATCTTTTTTAACTATGGTTTTGGGATATTTTAAGAAATTATTTGGAACTGAGGAAAAAAGAGATACCCTCGACAGTTACCAATTGGGTATTTGTCAGAAAAAAATCTCTAAAGGAGCTTTAGATACAGTAGAAATCTTGCAAAGAGATGGTTGGCAGGCATTTATCGTTGGAGGTGCTGTTAGAGATTTAATTGTAGGAAAAAAACCTAAAGACTTCGATGTGGTCACTAATGCTAAACCAAGTGAAATCAAGAAACTATTTAAAAGATGCAGATTAATCGGCAGGCGTTTCAAGCTAGTGCACATATATCTTTCAAATGAGGTTATTGAAGTTTCAACTTTTCGTTCAAATTCGTCCGATCATTTAAAAAAACAGGATGAATATGGAAGAATACTGAACGATAATATTTTTGGAGAGCAGGACGAGGATGCTACAAGAAGAGATTTAACTGTCAATGCCCTTTACTATGACCCGATAAAAGAGGAAATTTATGATTATCATAGTGGGTTTGACGATATACGAAACAAAGAATTAAAAATTATTGGTGATCCCTCAAAGCGTTTCGCTGAGGATCCTGTGCGAATGATCCGTACAATCCGATTCGCATGTAAATTAGATTTTAAGATTAATCGGAGTGTTGCAGAGGCTATTTATTCGCAGGCGCATCTCGTTCAGAATGTGCCAAAAGCTCGTTTGACAGAGGATATTATTAAATTACTGTTATCAGGCAATTCAAAGTTAGGAATTAGATTATTGGAAAAATTTCAATTGAATCAGCATATTTTTTTGTCAAAAGTCATGGATTCTCGTTCTGAAAATATTAGCTTAAAGAATAATGATGAGGATTTTAACCTTGCTAAATTAGCCCTAAAGGAGTTAGATAGCCGAGTTAAGGAGGAAAAGTCTGTCTCGATTGGGTTTGTATTAGCTGCTTTTTTCTGGATACTAGTTAACAGAGTAAATTTAAGGTTGAAAGGGAAATTCAGGAGTGAAAGTTTAGCCTTGCATGCTGCAGTTAAAGAAACCTTAAGAGTTTGCAGTAGTGAGCTATGGATTCAGAAAAAACATTTACTTAGCATGAGGGAAATTTGGTTAATGCAGAACAGGTTTTTAAAATTTAACGGCAAGCTTCCATTTAGACTTCTTGAAAATGAAAGATTTACTTTAGCCCTGAGATTTTTAAGCCTCAGAGCAAGAAACGGGGAGATTAGCTCGTTGATCCCAGAATGGTGGGATCTGTTTTCAAAAGCCTCCTCAAGAGAAAGAGTAAGTTCGATTGAAAAAATGAAGATGGTATACAATAAATCTGGTTACGCTGGCAAAAGAAATACAAAGAGAAAAAGATAAGTCGAGCATTTGATGAATATTGGTGAAGACAGTTGGAAAGAAAAATTTAAATCAATTGTTATTGAGGGCCCAATAGGTGTCGGGAAAACTTCGCTTACCACAAAGATAGCAGAGAGATATAGTTATACGCCAATTTTAGAGGCCGCTGAAGAAAATCCTTTTTTAGAAAAATTCTATAAAGACTCTACAAAATATGCATTTCCTACACAACTTTTTTTTCTTTTTCAACGTCTTGATCAGCTTGGGATTTTATCACAAAGAGATCTTTTCTCGAAAAATATCATAAGTGATTTTATGCTTGAAAAGGATGCAATTTTTGCCTCGTTAACTTTGACTGATGACGAACTTTTGCTATACCAGAAAATATATAGTAGTCAAAGTGCACAGGTAGCAGTCCCAGATTTAATAATTTTTTTACAGGCAACACCAGAAAAATTATCGGACAGGATAAAAAAAAGAGGCATCCCAATGGAACAGCGTATATCCTATAGCTATCTGGAACAGCTTTGCTCAGCATACAATAAGTTTTTTTATCAATATGAGCATTCGCCTATTCTTATTATAAATACAGTGGCATTCGACCCTATTAATAACGAAGATGATTTTAAGTCTCTGCTGAATCAAATAAAAAAATTTAAAGGGCGCAGAAGTTTTTTTAATATGGTTTGACATGGAAATTTGCGAAAGTATAGATAATTTAAGAATGAGGCTTAAAGGAAGAGAAGAGGACATTGTTTTTGTACCGACGATGGGAAACATTCATGAAGGACATTTGTCCCTCATTGAAATTGGCAAAAAGCATGGTAAATTCATAGTTTGTTCAATTTTTATTAATCCTCTACAGTTTGATGATGTTGAAGATTTTAGAACATATCCAAGAACCATCTACTCTGATATAGAGAAGCTTAGTGATGCTGAGGTAAATGTGCTGTTCCTTCCAAGCGAAGAAGTATTATTTCCCCAGCCACAAGTTTTTTTTGTTGTACCACCTGATAATCTTTCGAAAATACTTGAAGGTTATTTTAGAAAAGATTTTTTTATCGGGGTCACTACAATTGTGTTGAAACTTTTACAGTGCGCACGTCCAAAGGTTGCTGTCTTTGGAAAGAAGGATTTTCAACAGGCTTTAATTTTAGAAAAGATGTGTTCTCAATTCCAGATACCCACAGAGATAATTCTGGGGGAGACAGTAAGAGAGGATGATGGCTTAGCAGTCTCGTCTAGAAATAGTAAACTTAGTAAAACCGAAAGAGTCGATAGTGCATACCTATATAAGGTTATGGAAGAGGCGGTATTCAATATCTTAGCGCTTCACGATGAAAGTGCCTTAAATAAGGCAGAGATAGCAAAAATTGAGTCGTCATCTATGAACAAGCTATTTCTTAAAGGTTGGAAACCAGAATACTTTGCCGTCAGAGTTAAAAGCAATTTAGAAAAACCTTTTAAGACTGAAGGCCAAAAAGTAATAGTGGATGATTTAATAATACTGACTGCTGCTTGGATTGGAGTTAATCGACTAATTGATAATTTAGAAATCGGGTCAAAAAGCTCTACTAAAATCTAAGAAATAGTCCTACCAACAAACAAAGAATTGCTAACAGTGCCATTACTCTCAAAAAAGTCATTCTTTTTTTTTCTTTTCATTGAGTAACCCTGCTACTAATTGGCCCATTCTAGTTGGGTTTTTAGTGACTACCATTCCAGCTTCCTCCATTTTCTTCAATTTCGTAAGCGCTTTCTCGTGGCCATCACTTATCAAAGCACCAGCATGTCCCATTCTTTTACCAGGCGGTGCAGAAATACCAGCTATAAAACCAACAACTGGCTTAGTCATATTTTTACTTGCCCATTTTGCTGCGATGACCTCATCATTACCACCGATTTCCCCTATCATAATTACGGCATCTGTGTCCAAATCATCATTAAATAATTTTAAAACATCAATATGTTTCAACCCATTTATTGGATCACCTCCAATCCCAACTGACGTTGATTGCCCAAGGCCGATCGCTGAAACCTGTTCAACAGCCTCATATGTTAGTGTACCTGAACGAGATACAATACCCACTTTGCCATGCTTATTGATATCTTCGGGCATGATGCCAACTTTTAAAACCTCAGGAACTATCAGCCCTGGGCAGTTCGGGCCAAGTAGCATTGAGGCTGAGTTTGAGTTCGCCATGTAGCTTTTAACCAGTAGCATATCGTTCACTGGAATTCCCTCTGTTATACAAACAATTAATTCTACATTTGCAGTAACGGCTTCTAATATTGCACTTTTAGCTCTCAATGCTGGGACATAAATTACTGAAGTGTTGGCGTTTGTTTTCTCTTTGGCCTCCTTCACCGTAGAAAAAATTGGAAGATCATGAAATACATTTCCTCCTTTTTTTGGATGAACACCTGCCACGTAACACTGTTTGCCAAGAGCATAGTTTATACATCTTAGGGTATGAAAACTCCCAACGTTACCTGTGATGCCCTGAACTATTACTCTACTTTCAGACCCTATGAGAATAGACATCGTTTATGGCAACACTTCTGCATATTCAATTGCCAGACTAGCGGCCTCATCCAAATCGTCAATTAGAACAACCGTAGACGCTGATTTTCTGAGAATTTCCTTTGCCTGATCCTCCTTAAAGCCCTTGATTCTAGCAATTAATGGTAATTTTCGATGATTAGACCGCAGTGCCTCAACCAATCCAAAAGCAACAAAATCGCAACGCATTATCCCCCCGAAAATATTAACTAAGACAGCCTTAACTCGGATATTAGAAACTAAAATTTCATATGCCTTGGCGACCTTATCAACTGAGGCCCCTCCACCTACGTCGAGGAAATTTGCTGGACTACCTCCCTTTAACTTTATAATATCCATTGTTGCCATTGCGAGTCCTGCCCCGTTTACCATACAGCCTATTGTACCCTCTAGCTGTATATACGCTAAATTGTGTTTCGCTGACTCTATTTCTAAAGATTCCTCTTCTCGTTCATCTCGTAATATTATTAAACTAGGTTGTCTCCTCAGACCGTTTACATCAAAATTCCATTTTGAATCTAACGCGATAAGGTTATTTTTCTCTGTTAATGCCAGCGGGTTGATTTCAATAAGTGATGCGTCAAGTTCAAAGAAAGCCCGATATAAATTTTCTACGATGCTTAATAAATCCTCAATAATTAAATTGCTTAGGTCGTATTTACTCAGCGTAGACCTAAATTTTTTTTTATCTATTCCAACAAAGGGGTCAACACTTATTTTTTTCAGAGATTCATGGTCATTAGTGGAGAGAGTTTCCACATTACTCCCTCCTTTATCAGAGAACATGAAACAAATATTTTGATTATTCCGGTCTATAAGTATTGCAATGTAAAATTCTTGCAAGATATTGAATTTTTCTTCAACCAAGACGGTGCTTACGATTTTACCATCAGCTCCAGTCTGTTTAGTAATTAGTTGCATTCCAAGTAATTCATTTAAGTAGTTTTTAAACTCTTTTTGATTATAGGCAAACTTGATACCTCCTACTTCAGCTCGACCACCAGAGTGAATTTGAGCTTTCAACACCCAAGGTGGATTCGTAGCAGTTTTGAGAAACTCTATTCCGTCATCAATTGAATTAATTACAACCCCTTTCGGAACTGTAATACCAAAATTTTTTAATAATTTTTTTCCTTGATACTCGTGGATATTCATTGGCTAACTCAGGGGTTTTTCCTTTTATCAACGATTTCACTACAAATCTTAAATGAAAACCCTCTCCTTTGGAGATAATTTTTTTGCTTACAACCCTCTTCATATGTACTCGGTGGGTTATGAAACTTTTTTTCAAGAATTAATTTAGCTCGAGAATATTCGGTATCTCGTAAGGACTCCAGTGCTTCATCGATAATTTCTCTTGGAGCACCAATTCTCTTCAACTCCATATTAATTCTGTTGATACCATATCTTTCAGACTTTTGATTTAGTAAGCTGTCTACTGCTCGCTTATCCGACAACCACCCTTTTTTCTTAAATTCGTTAAGAATCTTCAGGATCCTCTCCTTCAAATCCTCCTCAGACTCAAAGTTTGAAAGTTTACACAGACGGCTTTGGAGTCCTTTTTCTGTGTATTCTTTATAAGATATTAACTTCAGAGCAATGTTGCGGAGATTCTTGGGCAATTCCTTAGCCAATTCTAAGCATTGCTGTCCGACGTTTTCGAAGATTCAATTTCTTGAACAAGCTGGGGAATGTTATAAAAACTTCTAATTTTATTTTCTATCTCCATTGCCATCACAAAATTATTTTTTAGAAACTCCCTAACATTTTCTTTACCTTGGCCGATCCTCGTATTTTCATAACTATACCATGATCCTGATTTTAGGATCACTTCACTCTCCACTCCTAAATCTATAATTTCTCCAAAGCGAGAAATACCATCTCCATATAAAATATCGAAAAATGCTTGTTTAAAAGGCGGAGCAACTTTATTTTTTACAACCTTTACTTTTGTTTCTGCACCAATAACTTCATCGGCTCTTTTTATTGAACCTATTCTTCTAATATCAAGCCGCACTGAGCTATAAAATTTGAGTGCATTACCTCCAGTCGTGGTTTCTGGGCTACCGAACATCACTCCTATTTTCATTCTTATTTGGTTTATGAATACTACTAATGTATTAGTTCTACTAATAGTTCCCGTAAGTTTTCTCAATGCTTGAGACATCAATCGAGCTTGTAAGCCAGGTAACGAATCTCCCATATCCCCCTCAATTTCTGCTCTAGGAGTGAGTGCTGCAACAGAATCCACAACTATCAAATCAACCGAGCCCGACTTCACCAATGCATCAACTATTTCCAAAGCCTGCTCGCCGGTATCTGGTTGAGATATGAGAAGATCGTTTAAGTTTACACCCAACCCTTTTGCGTACTGAGTATCTAAAGCATGCTCTGCGTCTATGAATGCGCAAACCCCATTGAGTTTTTGCATCTCACTAATAACCTGTAATGTTAATGTTGTTTTACCTGAGGATTCTGGACCAAATATCTCAACGACTCTCCCCCTCGGTAACCCCCCAATTCCCAAAGCAATATCCAAACTTAATGAACCTGTCGAGACTGCTGCAATATCAACAGTTACCTCGTTTTCACCTAACCGCATCACTGAACCTCTACCAAATTGTTTCTCAATTTGAGCCAGTGTAGCCGATAAAGATTTGTTTTTTTCCACAGTCACTTTAGTATTTTTATTCTTATCTCTCATCTGCAATTCCTAACATTTTTTTTTATTTTACTGTATAAATAAACAGTATACAGGTAATTTATCCTACAAAAAGCTTTTTTTAAAGGTTGTTTTTGATACAGCTCGTTGCCAAAACATTACGAATACATTGTAGAGCCCAGAAAACCGCAAGTTTCTGAATTGTAGTTCTATTACCCGAAAACCTCTGTTCGCTTTGAATCAAAAATTGGTCTTTAAAACAACAAAAATAAACAAGACCAATGGGTTTATCAGAGGTAGATCCGGTAGGCCCTGCAATACCAGTTATTGATATGTATACCCCATTTTTTGTGTCATCTAATTTGGATAAACCTTTCACCATTTCCTTTGCCACTAAGCTACTGACTGCACCATCTTGCATCAAACTGTTTTCATTAACATCTAACAATCTATTCTTGGAATTATTTGAGTAAGAGACAACACCTAATTCGAACCATAAACTACTACCGGGTAATTTAGACAAGGCGGAGCTAAGTTGCCCGCCGGTGCAAGACTCAGCGACATAAACTTTGACCTTGAATTTCACACAATAAAAAATTGTCGTCAACAAACAAATAAAAATTTTATTTTCAGTCAATGATTTAAATTTTTCTTTCTTGAATTTTGCTATCGAGCTCATAGTGAAAAATATACAACTTTTGATATTAAAGAAAGTGTAATTAAAGTTAAGAAGGCTGCCACAAGGTCGTCTAACATCACAGCCACTCCTCCATTAAACTGATTTTCTGCAATTGAAACGGGCCATGGTTTTAAGATGTCAAAGAATCTAAAAAAGAAGAACGCCATGATTTGAATAACCGCATCTGAAAAAAAAACAGTCAAAAAATTATGACTAAAATCGTCTGAGTGAGGTAACATCACTAAAATAATCCAAAACGCGACTATTTCATCGATTACGATTGCAGATAAATCTTTCTTACCCGTCTCTTTCTCAACGACGTTAGACACATAAACTCCGATGAGAAACATTGCAACAATTAGTCCAACCCAGAAGTATTTGTCAACATATTGATTTACGAATAAATAAAACGCCCAAGCCCATAGGGTTCCCACAGTACCAGGCCCTTTTGGGGCCAATCCACACCCGCAACCTGTAGCTATGAAATAAGAGGGTTTGTTGAATAAGTTTTTTCTTAAAACATTAGTCATGAATTATTGAAAAAATGCAAATAACCAGATTCAGGAATATTGTTTCTTGGTAAAACTTCGCCTTTGCTTTTCAACCAAACAACTCCAGAGGAACTTACACTCTCTTTAAATCTGTAACTATCGGAGTTTTCAAATACCTCGCCGATTAATGTTAAGGGCATTTTTAACTTCTCGGATAACTTTTTAATCAAATTTCTTTCTCTTTTTGACGCAGAAAAACATAACTCATATTCATCACCACTTGCACTTGCAATTTTACATAAATCGAAGTTACTTACCCTGCCCTTCAACCAAACCCTCATCCAAGGACTCAAACAATTTTCAAATGCATCAAAATAAATTTCAATACAAAAATTTCTATTTTGCTTTTTAGAGGATGCAAAAAGCATATGAGCTAATTCTGTAGACAATCCATCAGAAATATCAATTGCGGAACTAGCAAAATTTCTTATTTTTCTCGCTAACTCAAGCCTCGGACGTGGAAAGTTTAATTTTTCTGAATATTTGTTTAAAGATAAGGCCGTTGATACCTCACCCAAATCTCCAGAAATCCAAATGTCATCACCAACATTCAAAGAATCTCTCCTTAAAACCTTATTATTTACAGTTAATCCAAGAATAGTCACCGATAATACTTTGGATCCACCCTTTTTGCCTTTTGTAATATCTCCACCAACCAGTGGGCAATTATTCTCAACTGCTATTTTAGAGAGGCCTTCACAAAAATTTGTGAGCCACAGGTGGTTATATTCATACAAGGTCAAATTTAAAGTAAAACATACTGGCTCCGCTCCCATAGCGGCGATGTCAGAGACATTAACAGAAAGCAACTTTTGGCCCACGGAAGAAGGATCACTCTCGGCCAAAAAATGAGTTCCCTCAACCATAGTATCTGTGGAAACCACTGTTTCCTCGTTACCCGCCAAGGGTAACACGGCACCATCATCGCCAATTCCAATAAAAGAGTCTTTTGATAAAAATTTATTATTCTTGAAGTGCCCAAGTTTTTTTAAGTATTTGTCTATAATTTCAAATTCGGTCATTCTTTTCTCCGGATATCTGTAGCCATTCTATCCAAAACTCCGTTAACTAACCTGTGTCCTTGATTTCCACCTAAAAGCTTATCGATCTCTATAGCCTCATTAATTATAATCTTAGGTGCAATATCTAATTTATGTAAGAGTTCATACGATGCAAGTAAAATCACTGAATGTTCTACTGGCGAAATCCTATCAAGAGAAACATTTAAATAATCTTTAAAGCTCACCTCAAGAGCATCTCGTGAAATTGAAATTTTTCTTAATCCATCAAAAAAATATTTCTCATCACAACTTTGGAAAAAAGCTTGCTCAATAATATATTCTTCAATTGCCTCCAAATTACTTTTGCTAATCAATTGATGATATAAACCTTGGACTACAAAAATTCTCGATAGTCTTCTAGCGCCAAACTTGTTAAACACTTGTGGATCAAAAAATTCATCCTCGTTGCTGCCATGAGAATCTTTAAGTGCCACTAATTACTTTTCCAATAAATCATCTTCAATCCTTCGAAACTCTTTGATCAGTTGAAGTCCAGCGATAGCTGACTCCCGGCCTCTTTTTTCTAGCCTTTCCTCTGCCTGCTTCCTGTTCTCAACAGCCAATATTCCATTTATTATTGGCACCCCACTAGCCAAACTTAAATCCAAGATACCACGTGCAGACTCCCTTACAACTACATCATAGTGAGAGGTATCACCGCGAATAACGATCCCCAATGCTATCAACACAGAAAATCTCTTTAATGAAATTAACTTTTGTAACATAAATGGAATTTCCAAAGAGCCAAAAGTTTTCGAAACGAAAATGGATTCTTCTTTTCTTAGCTTGCTTTCTAATTCATGAATACATGAATTTAGCATGACAGCCGACAATTTATTGTTAAATGTCGAGCAAACTAATCCAAAATTTGAACAAGTTTTATTTTTTTTTCTAAGGTCCTTATTAAAGCTCACAAAATTCCCTACCTAACACTTGAAGGTAAATAATCAACTACCTCTAGTCCGTAGCCAACCATACTAGGCATCTTTTTTCTCTCAGACATTACTATCATTCTTCTTACGCCGATATCTCTCAAAATCCCTGCCCCCAGCCCATAATTTCGGAGGGTGCCGCTCATTTTTTCTTTTTTTTCAGTGTTACCTAAAATCAGACTCCTTGCCTGTTCAAAGAAAATTTCTGGTGACCTGGAACAATTTAATAATAAAACTATGCCACACGGCTTATCAGAGATGTATTTCATAGCTGAGTTGAAACTCCAGCTGTGATTTCCCTCCTCGAAAACAGTATCAATTAGCGTGGCAGGCTCATGCACACGCACCGGACAAACTTGACCATCAAAATTTTTCCCTTTAATGAAGGCAACATGAGGTTGATTTTCTATTATGTCTTTATACACATATAGATTAAAAGTACCCCATTGAGTCTTAACAAACTTTGAATACTTTCTTTCAATTAAACTCTCCCTCTGACTCCTATATTGAATAAGATCAGCAATTGTTCCTATTTTCAAATTGTGAAAATCCGCAAACTTTGTCAAGTCCGAAAGTCTTGCCATTGAGCCGTCATCATTCATGATTTCACAAATAACAGAGTATGGAGATAGGCCCGCCAAGCGAGAAAGATCACTTCCCGCCTCAGTGTGTCCTGCTCTGGCCAAAACTCCGCCATTTTGAGCCATGAGTGGAAAAACATGCCCTGGCTGAACAAGATCTGAAGGTTTAGCTCCCTTTGAGACTGCAGTCTTGATAGTTAACGCTCTGTCTGCGGCGCTTATACCCGTAGTTACTCCCTCCGAAGCCTCTATGGAAACAGTAAATGCAGTACGTTTAGTCGCTTGGTTCACCATTAATGCAAGATTAAGCTCATTACAACGTTGCTGAGTAAGAGTTAGACATATTAACCCTCGACCGTTTTTCGCCATAAAATTTATTGCGGCCGCATCAATAAATTCAGCAGCAATAACCAAATCCCCCTCATTCTCCCTGTCCTCATCGTCTACAAGTATCACCATTTTTTTGGTCTTTATTTCAAATAAGATTTCTTCGACACTAGAAATCTTAGGTTTGACAGTGAGATTATTTTTCATTTTTATTGGTTTTGTGCAGCTAATAACCTGTCTAAGGTTCGTGCCATCATATCTACTTCGAAATTTACATACATGCCAGGTTTTTTAGTAAAAAAATTTGTTCTGCTCAGGGTGTGTGGAATCAAATTTATACTTATAACACTCTCAATTTCATAGTCTTCAACCTCATTAATTGTAAGACTCACTCCGTCTAACGCAATAGATCCTTTTTTACTAACAAATCTACTAAACTCTTTCGGCAAACTTAAAGATATTTTTTTTGAATCTCCCACGTCAGTAATATTTCTTACCTTCGCTATTCCATCAACGTGTCCCGACACTAAGTGACCACAAACTATATCACCAAGTTTTAATGACTTTTCAATGTTCACTAAGCCAACTTCAACCAACCCGGTAGTAGAAGACAAAGTCTCCGCGGAGACATCAGCAGTAAAATAAGAAATTGACTTGGAAGTAACTGTAAGACAAACACCATTAACGGCCACGCTGTCCCCAATACCAACATAAAAAATGTTCGATATATTCCATTTAATTTTAATTACCCTTCCGTCACCTTTTCCACCCAAACGGCTAGGTATAACATCCACTATTTTTCCCACTTCAGACACTATGCCACTAAACATTACAATTCCCTATTCTTTTAACTATTAAGTGAACTTCAACACAGGTCTCAATATGACCCTAAGATCCCCCCCAATAAGTTTAGCCTCTTTTATTTTCCACCCAGGTTTATCAGATAGGACACCTGCCTTAACACTCGCGCCTAAAAAACCGAGACCATCTACTAAAAATCTCGGGGAAATATAAACAATGAACTCGTCAATTAAACCTTCACTAAAGAATTCGCTTGTTAGTCTAAATCCCGCCTCAACTTGCACCTCATTAAATTCCCTGTTACCTAATTCTAACATCAAGCTTCGCAGACTAAATTTTTCTGGATCTTCCATTTTTGGGTTGAACTCGAGAAGTTCAATGTTAGAGAATTTTGAATTGTAAATCGAAGAACTATCATTTTTCTTCAAGCTGGCAATAATAACTTTAGACGCTTTAAAAAAATCTAGACTAAAATCTGTTCTATGGAATGGATCCACTAGAACCTTTACAGGTTGTCTATCAGTTTTTATAGCTCTAACGTTGAGAAGAGGATTATCGGACATCAAAGTTCCCACACCTGTTAAAACAGCACATGATCTAGCTCGCCAAATATGGCCGTCTCTTCGGGCTCTGGCACCTGTAATCCATTTACTATTTCCGGATCTAAGCGCAGTGAACCCATCGATTGATGAAGCCACTTTCACCCTAAGCCAAGGTAATCCAGTTTCCATTCGCTTTGTAAATCCCAAATTCAATTCTCTAGCTTCTCCTTCCAAGACGCCAAAGTTAACCTCAATTCCAGAATTTTCAAATTCTTTCAAACTCTTCCCGTTAACCCTTGGGTTAGGATCTTTCATAGCTACAACTATCCTCTTTACACCCGCTTCTAATAATCTCAAACTACAAGCGCCCGTCTTTCCCTCAAAATTACAAGGCTCTAGAGTTATATAAACTGTACTTCCATAAGCTTTTTCTCCAGCTTTTTCTAAAGCTGCTATCTCAGCATGCTGTCCGCCACTATACCGGTGAAAACCTTCTCCCACAATTTCGTTTTCATTTACAATTACACAGCCCACTCTTGGATTGGGCATTGTAGTAGTAAGTCCCTTTTTTGCTAAAGCTAGAGCCCGGCGCATATACTTAGTTTGGACACCTTGTTGACTCACTTTGTGTTTTTCTTTCTTTTTTTGGTTTTTAGGTGACTTTTTTTTGGTTTAACCTCATCCAATAAATCTTGGAAATCATATACATCTTCAAAACTTCGGTAAACAGACGCAAATCTCACATAGCCAACCTTATCTATCTTTCTTAGTTCTCTCATTACAAACTCACCAATCCTTTGCGAGCTGATTTCTTTTTCCCCCAAAGTGGATAGTCTCTCCTCTATTTGTCTAACGGCCAAGTCAATAGAATCAGTTGAAACTGGCCTCTTTCGTAAAGCTAAACTCATACTGGACTTAAGTTTTATTGAACTAAATTCTGCTCTAGCTCCATTTCTTTTAACAACAATAGGCAACGAAACTTGTATTACTTCTAGAGTTTTAAATCGCTTCTCGCATACCAAACATCTCCTCCTTCTTCGGATTTCTAGTCCACTATCAGCTAACCTAGTGTCAGTCACCTGAGTATCCTGAGAAGCGCAAGATGGACATCTCATAAGCTAAATCATCTGCTTTAATTTAAGCTTCCACTACCAAAGGTTTCATTTTTATTTCTTTTCTTATGGACTTAAAGTTATACAACTCAAAAAGCATAAAACATAAGACACCAAATAGAAGATTTGCAACTAACAAGTGAATAGGTTGGGCAACCTCAGGAAAGCCAAGATGATTTAGAGCACCACCGATCAACATTTGAAGTATGACCAGTAAAAAATAAATAATTGAGAGAGTACCAATTAAATTTTTAGAGGTAAAGAACCTTAGGTCCCAGACACTAATGTTTTTTTTCTTTAGGTCCTTGTTGGAAAAGAAAATTTGATAGACCATAATCCCACTTATCCCAAAAATGACCCAGGAGAATGATCTATGAACATAGAAAATCCAGGGAACTAGATTCAAAAGATCAGCCCTGAGAACACCCTCTGATGTCTTAATAATCCAATCGACACTTTCTCTTATTTGTATACCCATACCAATTTGAACTATTAACAACAAAAGACTGACCAAAACAAAAATCGTCAACTTTTTATTTGAATTTACATTACCGTTTTTAAGAAGGTTTCCACTATTTAATTTACATAAACCAAGAATCAAAAAAATTTGAACAACGAAGGCTCCTAACATGTGTAACGACACCATTATGGGTCTTAGGTCACTAGCAACAACCCGAGATCCCAACCAACCATTGAAACAAACAGCAAAAAAAGCCGCTAACGCACAAAAGAAAATCTCGGGGCGCTTTTTCCTAATAAGAGACGTGCTAATTACTAAAAAAAGCATACCTAAACCCAGTAACGCCCCTAATAAACGGTTTATGTACTCAATCCAAGTATGCAAGGGATTGAATTGAGGGTTCTCCAGTCCCTTTCCATGCAGAAAGTCTTTCCAATTAATGGGCAAATCCTCAAAAGAAGTTGGCGGAAAAACCTGACCAAAACATAAAGGCCAATCAGGACACCCCATGCCAGCACCCATAGCTCTTACGGTACCTCCCGCTAAAATCACTAAATAAACTCCTATTAAACAACCAAAAAATAATAATTTCACACGCGCTTCCAATTTATTTCCTCCGACATAATTCACTCTATAATTATTTTAATAATCTTTCTTTTACCCACCTGGACAATATATGACCCCCTTTTTAATTTTGCGTTCATATCTATGACCTTTTCTTGATTTATCCGGACAGCTCCTTGTTTGATCATTCTAAAACCCTCTGAGGTTGAAGGCACTAAACCCGAGTTTTTAAGCAAAAATATTACGTCAAACTGACTTCCGGTAAAAACTTTCTCCGTTAAATTCTCTGGCACCTCATTCTGTGCAAACCGTCTCTCAAATTCCCCCAAAGCTCTGTGTGCGGCATTTCTTCCGTGAAATCGATCTACTATTTCAAATGCAAATTCACTTTTGACATTTTTGGGATTGTAGCCCCCAGAAACGTTAGCTTTTTTCTCCTCAATCCAACTTTTCCCTTTAAGGCTCAGTAAAGTAATATATCTCCACATTAGGTCATCGGAAATAGACATTAATTTCCCATAAATATCCTCTGGAGAGTCAGTCAGTGCAACAAAATTATTTTTTGTTTTACTCATCTTTTCCACACCATCAAGCCCTTCAAGCAAAGGCATCGTTATTATGCACTGGGGATTTTGACCAAAATTTTTCTGGAGCTCTCTTCCCATGAGCAAATTAAATTTTTGGTCAGTACCACCTATTTCCAAATCTGACTTTAAAATTACGGAGTCATAACCTTGTACAAGAGGATACAAAAACTCGTGCAGTGCGATAGCAACTCCGCCCTTATATCTTTTAGTAAAGTCGTCTCTTTCGAGCATTCTAGCAACGGTAATCTTTGAAGCTAGCTTTATAAGGCCCTCAGCTCCTAAAGCGCTGCACCACTCTGAATTGTATCTAACTTCAGTCTCAGTCATATTTAAAATGCTACCTGCCTGACTAAAATAGGTTTGGGAATTATTTATTATCTCCTCATTACTTAAACTTGGTCGTGTCACATTTCTACCAGTGGGATCCCCAATCATTGCTGTAAAGTCCCCTATTAATAAAATTACTTTGTGACCTAAATCCTGGAGTTGTCTCAGCTTCACTAAAACAACCGTATGTCCCAAATGAAGGTCGGGAGAAGTTGGATCTAACCCCAACTTAATCCTCATTGGTTTTTTTAACTTTTTGTATTTTTCCAATTTTTCGACTAATTCTTCGATTACAAATAATTCCTCACAGCCATCTTCAAAAATAGATACTTCTTCACTAAAGGAGTTAGGCATATGCAAGACTTTTGCTATATTCTTTGAGTTAGTTCTTAAATACATATTTTTTCCAAACTTTATTTAACTACATTATGAACGGACTAGCCTTGGGTGTCATGACCGGCACGAGCGTCGACGCGATAGATACAGCCTTGATCTCAATAAAGGAAGGTAAGCCTCTGAGTCTACTGAGTTTTTTTTCTAACCCTTTTTCAAAAAAACAAAAACAAGAAATAATTTCTTTGCAAAATATTGGAGGAAATGAGGTCCATCGATGCTCTTTAGTTTCTAATAAACTTTCTACCAAAATTTCTTCCTCAATCAATTTACTGCTGAAAAAAGAGAATATCAATAGGAGGGATATTCTTGTAGCTGGAATTCATGGTCAGACGATTAGACATAAACCCGAGGACGGTTACACTGTCCAACTTTGTAATCCTGCCATAGTTGCACAAGCAACTGGTATTACAGTTGTACATGACTTTCGAACCAGAGATATAGTTAGGGGCGGACAGGGAGCTCCATTAACACCACTTTTTCATAAAGAAATCAGTGACACTAGTGAGTCATGCGCATTTGTAAATGTCGGCGGGCTTGCAAATGTAACTTTAATTAGCAACTTCTCAAATAAAATAACAGAGGTGGATTCAGGGTTTGATACTGGGCCCGGCAATTGTCTCTCAGATCTTTGGATTACTGAAGTGTTAAAAAAAACCTTTTGACGAAAGAGGAGGATGGGCTAAGTCTGGCATTCCTAATAAAAAACTTCTAAAAATCATGCTTCGGGACCCTTTTTTCAAGAAAAATCCACCAAAAAGTATAAGCAAGGAATATTTTGACCTGAATTGGCTAACCAAACAATTAAAGTTACTGAAAATAGAATTATCTGATCAAGATATTCAAGCTACCGTAGTTGAACTCGTTTCAATAACTATCACTGATGCAATTCCAAAGAGATATACCAAAATTTATGTCTGTGGGGGCGGCGAAAAAAATGATTATCTAATTGATAGAATGATGGTACACGCAGGCAGAAAAATTATTTCGACAGCATGCCTGGGCTGGCCGCCCGAATCAATAGAAGCTGCTTGCTTTGCATGGTTGGCAACTAAAACATTAGCTGGAGACGATTTTCCATTAAAAGGCATAACTGGATCTCGAGCAAATGGAAAAATAGGATCTATAACGCTAGCCTAGGACTATCAAAAAAAATCGTAAAGACGCCCTCTGTTAAATAAATTATTTGGATCCATTTCTTTCTTCAAATTTATATGAATGTTTTTTAAGGTCTCACTCAATGGAGAAAAGGCTCCATACTCAGTCTTTAATATGTCACTGGCCCTGTATAAAGTTGCGTGTCCTCCAGTTTTTTTAATGACTGTTCTAACCCAAACTGGATCTTCATCAAATTTAATCCATCTTAATGCTCCACCCCACTCTATTATCTGGGGATACTTATCAAAAATTTGAAGCTTCGTGCCAAAAGGAACCGAGAGCCTCCAAATACTTTGTCCATCAATCAAATCTTGCCGAAAAAAATTTAGCTCTTGGTCCCTGAAAGAAACCCAAAGTTTTTCTGCTGTAAGCTCCTCTAAAACGCATACATTCTGGAATTTCTCACGGATTTTATTTAACCCATCGTCCACACTGTACTCAGAACCTGATAACCTTAAATATAGTATGTCATTTTTAAACAAATTATCTTCGCTAAAATTGGTCATTAACGTTGCGGATATCGGTAAGGCTAATTTTTTTAAAATAGAGATTGCTTCAGTAGCTTCTTCGTAGTTGACGGAAACAGCCAGAGAACATTCTTTTCTCGGCCTGGGAAATACTCTCAAAGATACTGTTAATATGAGTCCAAGACCACCTAAGGCTCCAACCTGAACTCTAGAAATATCATACCCCGCGACATTTTTAATCACAGTCCCACCGAACGAGAGTACTTCTCCCTCTCCGTTTAGCATCGATACACCCAAGACTGAGTCTCTACAAGCACCAAAAAAAAACCTCCCCGGTCCGCTCAAGCCTGAAGCAACCATGCCCCCTACCGTCCCTCTGAGTGCCCCTCCTTCCCTCCCCGCCAAATTGTTTTTTAATCTTGGGGGCTCAAAGTTTAAAAATTGATTATTTTTTTTTAGCAAATTTTCCAGCGTAGTAAGATCAGTACCTGATTTCGCAACTACTACTAACTCTGATGGTTGGTAATCAACTATTCCAGAATATCCCTTAGTGGATAACTTCCTGCTGGCGCAATTTACCGGGTTACCGTAAAATCCTTTGCTTCCGTGCCCACGTATATTAACACTCCCCCCTTTGCTTTTCTCCTCAAGAATTATGCTTTTTGTATTAGCCAGCCATGTAGAATCGGAACCTTCTTCTGTCATCATATTCAGGTGCAAGCCTAAAAGTGGGCAATTTCCGGGAACCTCTCTTTATCCTTTTCAACATGGACCCGTCCTTTTTCGATACACCGAGATAAACTAGGCACAACTTTACCAGGGTTTAATAGTATTTCTGGATCAAAACTTCTTTTCACGGAAAAGAAAGCGTCTCTTTCTAATTTGGAGAATTGAACACACATCGAGCCTAATTTTTCTAAACCTACCCCATGTTCCCCAGTAATAGTTCCACCATATTTTACGCAAAGACTAAGAATTTCTTCCCCAAAGTTTTCAGTTTTTTCAAACTCTCCATCTTTTGAAGCATCAAAGAGAATTAAAGGATGTAAATTTCCGTCGCCAGCATGAAAAACATTTAAGCAGCGAAGACTGTATTTTTTCTCTAGTTCAGAGATATTTTTAAGCATTTTTCCAAGTTTATTTCGAGGGATTGTTCCATCAATACAATAGTAATCAGGAGAAATTCTACCGGAAGCTGGGAAGGCATTTTTACGCCCCGACCAGATTAGACTCCTCTCTGCCTCGCTATTTGAAACTGATAGTTTCGTAGCTCCAGAACTTTGAAAAATATCTTTTATTAAGCTAATCTCCTCTTCAACTTCCCCCGGTGAACCATCTGATTCACATAGCAAGATTGCTTCTGCGTTTACATCATAACCAGCATGAACGAATTCCTCTACAGCTGCAGTCATACCTTGGTCCATCATTTCAAGACCGGCAGGCAAAATCCCGTTTGAAATAATATTTGCTACGGCATTGGCAGCTATCTCAACATCATCAAAAGAAGCCATCATAACTTTCGCAGCTGATGGTTTGGGTAACAACTTGACAGTAATTTCAGTAATAACTCCCAACATACCTTCCGAACCAATCAAAAGCGCAAGCAAATCTAAACCGGGGGAGTCAAGAGCCTCTGAGCCAACCTCGAATACTTCTCCCCTATAATTCAAAACTCTAGCTCTTAATACATTATGAAATGTAAGACCATATTTTAAGCAGTGCACTCCCCCAGAGTTTTCAGCCAGATTACCCCCAATTGAGCAGGCTATCTGGGAGGAAGGATCAGGAGCATAAAATAACCCTAAACCAGAGACCTTGTTTGAAATCTCCAAATTTCTGACTCCGGGTTGTACAGTAGCACTCCTTTGTTCTTCATTTATTGAGATAACTTTATTCATCCTCGCCGTTGAGAGGACCAGGCAATCTTTAATGGGAGTGGCACCACCAGAGAGTCCAGTACCGGCCCCTCTTGTAACGACAGGAACACTAAACTCGCTGCATATTTTTAAAATCTTAGATGTTTGAGCCTCTGAATTTGGAATTGCAACTACTAGAGGATCTCCCGAATAACCGGCTAAGCCATCTTTTCTGTAAACTTTCAGCCCCTCTCGATCCTCAACAAGATTGTCGCTACTTATAACCTTACGCAACCTATCTAGAAAGACTTTGTTATCGTTTTTATGTACCATATGTATCTTATTAGTAAATGTATTGAGATTTTAGTATGAAGACCAGACTTTGTAAAATTATCACAAAAAAGGGGGATAGTGGTACCACTAGCCTCAGTGATGGAAAAAGGATAAAAAAAAATTGTCCTGAAATTCAAATTTTGGGGGAATTAGATGAACTTTCGTGTTCAATCGGCGTATTGAGAGCAAACTTGAAAAAAAATAAAGTTGACACGCATGAAAGTAGACGCATTCACTTAACTCTATTGGAAATTCAAAATGACTTATTTAATTTGGGTGGGGAAATTTCTTGTCCCAATATTGAACTTTTTGAGGTAGTACGAATTTCAAAAATTACCAAATTGGCGGAGGAACTAAATAATGAGTTAAGTCCACTCAAAGAGTTTATAGTACCTGGAGAATCAGTTTTAAGTGCGTTGGCTCATTTATCGAGGTCAATCTGCAGAAGAGCTGAGAGGAACTTTGTAACATTTCTCGAAATGTCCAATCCAACTTACAGCGATCAAAAGTTTAAAGGGTTGCCATATTTGAATCGACTATCTGATTTGTTATTTATATTGGCAAGAAAATTAGGTTCGCTTGAACATGAAAGTCTCAGGTATTGGGAAAAACCAAGTAATCCAACATAAAATCTTTCTTTATCCTTTTTTTCTACGTTCTATGACAGAATTTGCTAACTGATCAAGAAGGGTGCAGCTCTCATGCCAAGATAAACAAGCATCAGTAATACTTTGACCATATGTTAACCCATTTAAACCAAAACCATCTTTGAGATCTTGCCGGCCTTCAATTAAATGACTTTCTATCATCACTCCGACTAGAGACGAGTCACCATTAGAAATCCGTTCGGAGACATCGTAACAAACCTCAGCCTGTTTTTTATGATCTTTACCAGAATTACCATGGCTTAAATCAATCATGATTTTTTCAGGTAGCTCGAATTTCTTCAAGGCTGAAACTACTTCCTGACAACTCCCAACATCAAAATTTGGCTTAATTCCACCCCGCAGAATAATATGACAATCCATATTTCCGGATGTGGAGACGATGGCCGATCGTCCAGATTTAGTAACCGAGAGAAAATGATGAGGATTTCCTGCTGCTCTCAATGCGTCAATAGCAACACGAGTATTACCACTCGTGCCATTTTTAAAGCCCACCGGACATGACAGGCCCGATGCCAGTTCTCTGTGAACCTGAGATTCAGTTGTTCTCGCTCCAATGGCTCCCCATGAAACTAAATCTGCGATATATTGCGGAGAAATTACATCCAGAAACTCAACCCCCGCCGGGAGCCCTAATTCGTTAATACTTCGAAGTAATTCACGGCTAAGTTTTAGCCCTTTGTTTATGTCAAATGAATTATTCAAGTCAGGGTCGTTTATTAACCCTTTCCAGCCAACTGTGGTTCTTGGTTTTTCAAAATAAACCCTCATTACAATTTCTAGTTCACTACTCAACTCAATTCTTTTCCTTAACAACTTTTCAGCATAATCCAAACCAGCAGCTGGATCATGAATTGAGCATGGACCAATAATGACCAAAAGTTTGTCGCTAGTACCATGAATAATCGATTTTATTGATTTTCGAGCACTTATAACTACTTCAGCAGCACTATTTGAGACTGGTAAACTACCCATAATTTCGGAGGGAGCAACAACCTCCTGCACACTTGATATTCGAACATCATCTGTATTTAATGATGCCAAAGTTTTATCCAACAGTGCCACCCACAGTTAAGCCGTCGATAAATATAGTGGGTTGTCCCACACCAACTGGCACTCTTTGCCCCTCTTTCCCACAAGTACCAACTCCAGTGTCAAATTTTAAATCGTTGCCTATCATTTTAATTTTTGTTAAGGAGTCAGGGCCATTACCAATGAGAGTGGCGCCCTTAACAGGATATTTGATTTTCCCTTTCTCAACCCAATATGCTTCTGAGGCCGAAAAGACAAACTTACCATTGGTTATATCAACTTGTCCCCCACCAAAATTAGCGGCATATAAGCCCTCCTTCAGGTTTGCTACTATTTCCTCTGGTTCGCAGTCGCCTGCCCTCATAAATGTGTTCGTCATTCTTGGCATAGGGAGATGAGCAAAAGATTCTCGCCGTCCATTGCCGGTGGGAGAAACATTCATAAGCCTCGAATTTAGTATGTCTTGCATGTAACACTTTAAAATCCCATCCTCTATTAAAACGTTACTGGAAGAGGGATTGCCTTCATCATCAACATTAAGAGAACCACGCCTGTTTTCTAAGGTTCCATCGTCCACTACAGTTACCCCTTTAGCAGCCACTCGCTCTCCTATTCTTCCTGCGAAAACGGAAGACCCTTTTCTATTAAAATCTCCTTCTAACCCGTGTCCGACAGCTTCGTGAAGGAGTATACCTGGCCAACCAGGTCCTAGAACTACAGACATTATTCCAGCTGGAGCCGGCTTTGATTCCAAGTTAACTAGAGCTTGCCTGGTTGCTTGTTCAATGTAGTTATCCAGACTTTGCGAGCCTAAATCACTCAAGCTAAACCTACCTCCACCACCACTCACGCCAAACTCTCTTCTCCCTTTAGATTCAGCTACTGCAGTAATAGAGACTCTTATCAAAGGTCTTACATCAAAAACTAATTCTCCATCTCCACGCATTATAATTATGGCACTGTAGGAGCCAACAATTGAGCCCATAACTTGACATATACGAGGATCTTTTCTCCGTGCCCTAGCCTCAATGCTGTGAAGCATCTCGACTTTTTCTTCAGATCTTAATGCTGCCAAAGGATCTTCGCTTGAGTACAAAAAATTAGTTTTGGATTTTTTCTTCCCATAAGAATGGGACTTTTCATTTTCCACCTTGTTTTTGCCCTGCTGACCACTCGCGGAAATATTCTGCGTTGCCGTTGCCGCTTCTATTAAGCTCCTCCTACTTATACTATCACTGTATGAAAAAGCTGATTTTTCCCCTGAAACAGCACGCACTCCAAAGCCTTGATCAATAGAAAAACTCCCGGATTTCACTATACCCTCGTCCAAAGACCATGATTCTGAATGCAGATACTGAAAATAAATATCTGAATAATCGATCTTATGTCTCTTTACGATTCCATGTACTTCCTCAAGTAAGTTATAGCCTATGTCATGTGGAGTCAGTAACAGGCTGGTGGCTATTTCTTTAGATTCCTTTGTTCTATTTTTTAACATTCCAATTTTTTCTTATGTTTACTCGTTGATGAAGTGATGCTGGCAAATTTGTGCGAACTTCTTTTAGACATTTCTTGTCGACGGTTCCCAAAACTATATTTTCCCCAAGTTCACAACCACTTATTATATCCCCCCAAGGGCCAATAAACATACTATGCCCCCATGTAATCCTTCCAGACTCATGCCTACCTCCCTGCGCACTCGCCAAAACGTAACACTGGTTTTCTATAGCTCTTGCCCTTAACAAAATTTCCCAATGGGCCCTACCTGTAGTTTGAGTGAAAGCAGCCGAAAGTACAATCAAATCAAGAGGCTCAGCTGATAAATCTTCCCTTCGAAAGAACTCCGGAAACCTCAAATCATAGCAAATGGACAAAAAAGTGTTCCCAGCAGGTGTTTGAAGGCTAGTTGCCTCATCTCCTGCAACAATGAAAGTGGATTCATCATAACTTTCAGTTTCTGTGCTGAATTTAAACAAATGCGCTTTATCATACCTTCCTACTCTCTCACCTTTTTCATTATAGACAAGCATTGAGTTATAAATTTTACCTTTAGTATCTGATCGTAAAGCACAACTTCCACCTATAACCCAAACAGCATATAATTTCGCAAGGCTACTTAAAGCGGATTGAACAGTTGTAACAATCTCCATCGCTGTAGAAACTGAGGAGTCACCAACATTTATTTCAGCCATTTTTATTTTTTTATTGTCATCTTCACCCATAAATGCAAAATATTCTGGCAACAAAATAACCCTTGCCCCTTTTTGAGCAGCTTTTTTCACCAAGTTTTTTACCACACTCAGATTTTTTTCAATGTTTTCAGATGACACCATTTGGATAGCAGCTACCTTTATACCCTGCATTCTATGCTAATCTCCGATTGCTAATTAAGTGTTGCCTCACTGTTTAATGATTTCTTTTGTATTGTTGGGCTATCCCAAGGTCCCGTAACCTGATATTCAATAGCCATTACTTTTCGAAGAGGATCACGTAGTATATATTGCGCTAAAAAACTCCCCAAGCCAACTGCGGGATTCACGAGGACATAACCCAAAGAGGCTATCCCAGCATTTAACTCTGGTAGCATCAATAAACGCACATTCTGAGTTTTCGCAGATAAACTAACATCTCCTTCAAGAAATATGGTTGCTTGAGTACCCACCACTCTTAAATTTTCAGTTGTTGCCTTACCATCACTCAATCTCAGATTACCTCTCAACTTATCAAAAGAAAACCCTTGACTGAATATATCCTCAAAATCTAATTTAATTCTCTTCGGAAGAGATTGAATATTAAAAACGCCAACTAATCGAGCTAACCCTGGGTCCACCTTTAAAAATTTTCCATCATCAATATCAAGCGAAAGGTCTCCGCTACTTTTAACTATTGAAAAATCTAGCGGTGTTCCAGACCAACTAAGTTGACCAGATAGTAATCCTCCTCCAGACTCTAATATCCCCGGATAACCAAATTTTCCTAAAAAAACACCGCTATCTTTAGTATCCAATCTAAAATTGAAATCTGTTCTTGAAGTATTCCATTGGCTCTTATTAGAGAGATCCGTTAAATCCCTAGGTTTACTTTCTGGTTTGTTTTTTTTCCACAACCCACTAGCATCTAGTCTGGTATTTTTTGAGAGGATCATTAGCCTATTTATTTTCCAATATTCATTATCGTTTAAATAACTAACATCAAGCTCCATTCTACCGAAGTGCTTGCTGGCCCTTCTAAAATCCTCAACCTCAACCGTTACATTAACGACATCATCAAACTTTAGTTTGTCAAAAACATTAATGGCATTTCTTAATTTCTGCTTCTCATCTTCCGAAGGCTTAAGATGCAGCCTAGCTAATTTAATTTCAAACTTCCTGTCCCCCGCAAACCAATTTAAAAAACCTCCAATTTCTACAGCATCAAAATCTCCCGACCAACCGCTGGCATCACCAAAAAAAATGCCATTTGCATCCGAAAAATTATATTTATCGCACGTTATTTCTTGAATTCTTAATTTTATCTCAGTGGAACCTAAACTCTCCTTATTATTTAAAACCCCATCAAAAGAGTTTTGTTGAGAAAGTAGTACGTTTACCCACTCCTTAACATCAGCTTTAAATAACTTTAAATCTATGATGTTTGATGCTTGAGAAACAATTTTTTCCTTAGAGATATCCTTTTTAGGGCTGCCACCAACTCTTAGCGAATACTTTGTGCTTCCGCTCGATTTGTACATTCTGGACCCTGCATCAACAACTATTTTTCTGAAAACCATAAATTCTAGAGAGTAATCTGGAATGATTATTGATAGATCCTGAACTAAACTGGTGATACCAGAAGTTTTTCTTTTATGTCCAAAACTTAATTTTACCTCCCTGGTTGATTTTAAATTTTTAGCAAATGATCCAGGTGCATTGATAGCTACGCCCATAAGATTAGAACCTCCACTCACCGTGATCTTTTCTGTAGTTCCACTTATTAACAAATCGTAATCGGTCTTACCATGAATAAACTTATCATCATCATATCTCTTTGAAGAGCTCAACCATCGTCTTAATTCACGAATATGCAATTCTCCGGATGCTCGAAAAGAAATTGGTAAATTTTTTCCATTAGCTTTTGCATTTACTATCTCTACTGCTCCACCCAAAAGTTCACCTTTTAAGTCAGCATGAGAAATTCTTTTCTGAACGATTGAAAGCACCCCTTCAACTTTTGTCATCTCAGGAGAGTTTTCGGAGAATGAAAGTGAATTATCGTAAAACCTAAGTTCCGCCTTAACATTACTTTTCCTCAAGTTCAAAAGATTGAGTTTGATATCGAGTTTTAAATCCGATTCCCCTGAGGCCAAGACAGTCTCAGTGAGGTTGCCAAGCCATCGATTTACAGGCGAATTATTCGAAATATTGACTAAATTTTGAAGTTTTCCCTCAATGTTTCCTCGCAAATTTAAAATTGGAATCGTGGAAAATATATCTGGTATTTCTCCGTCAACCCCTACCACCTTATTCCCCAAAAAATCCCCAGTTAACCCTGACAGTACTAAAGAATTACCCTCTATTTTTACTATTCCTTGGACGTTATTAATAACCGGCCACTTTTTTGAGAATTTCAAGTGTAAATTTTCGGGAAAAAACTTCATTGCGAAAGTTAAATTATCCCGAATAGATTTAGAGGCGTTCTCTGTTACATCACCTTTCACTTCAAAGTTTCCCCTAAGTTCGTCACCGATTTTAATACTTCTTGTAATCCAACCCCTAGTTCGTGGTCCCATGGCTTTTGGTAAGTATGGACCTATTGCCTCGGGCGAGAATACTGATAAAGTTCCTGTTATGTCCACTAATTGACTTATACTATTTTGCTCATACCACTCGCCAGAGGCATTTATTTTAAAAACAGGATTTTTCGCCTCTAAGTTTCTAAGTTTTATGAATTTAGTAGTAATCTCCTTCAATAAAAAGTCTTCAATCTTAAAATTAGATATCTCCAAAACCCCAAATAATTCTGAAAAATATGCATGACTTCCCGCTATGTAATTTTCTGCAGAAAAAGTAACTTCTTCTCCTTTAAATTCTAGGAAAATAGAATTCTTTACATTAAATAAACGACCCTTCAGAGGAGAAATTTTAATCATTTTTATATTCTCTTCGTACGATACATCTTCAAATGAAGCGGAAAACTCGGCTATTTCTAAGAACTCAATTTTTCCTGTAATAAAACCTTCTAGATGCTTGATTGGGAATTGAAGTTCTGCAGACCGCACTTTACCGCCAACATCAAAATTATTAACAGCGGAGGGGATATTGTAGGAATATAAGTGTCTTAAATCTTTCAAATTTAAGTTTTGTAAACTTAAACTCAAATACTCGTCGTCTGCAAAAAGATTTAATAAGTCAAATTCTAGCGTCCTTGATAAGGAACCTTTTGTATTTTCCTTAAAAACTATAGCGACTTCATCTACCTGTAATCGACCCTTATACTTAATTGACCTAAACCACGCCATATTATCTGATGAGTTGATTTGAAGAATATTACTTTTAAGAAAACTACTCCTTAAACTTCTTATGACATCAACATCAACTGTCAATTTCGACACTACGACATCATCGAGGGTAAATTTACGTTCAAAAATAGCCGCTATTGCTAAAAAACCAGGTTGAGCTTCTAACCCCTCAAAAAGTATCTCTGAACCCGACAAATTTTTTATAGATACAGAATCTATTTCAATACTTGGTAATAACCATTTATTCCAGTTTAACTTAGCATTTTCCAATTTTAGAGAATGGCTTTTTCTTAAAGTTTTTGGAATTACTGAGTTTAGCTTTACGGAATTATTTAGAAATTTTTCGACCTCTGGACCCAACCATAGTATAGTTGAACCCAGAGCTACTGAAGCTAATACGAAAAAGAAGATTACACCACTCAATACTAGCTTTGCGAGAACCTTTAATGTATTTTGCACAGTATTAAATTTCTATTCATAATGTATAAAAAATAGGGTTTAATTAAACTTTGCTAATATTCGCCAACAAACTCATATAAACAATGGATTCTAGATTTCAAAATGCCTTGACTTATGCACCTTGGTTAAAAAACTATTACCATAATGTTTTTAGCAATTCCTTGATTCTAAATCCTAATCAAGAAATCACCAAAAAAACTTTGATTAGTCACCTGGAAAAGAATTGGAAAGATTTAGATAATCAACAACTCACTCTTTTTATCAACACAATTAGAGAATATAAAAACTCATGTCTTTTGTCTATTATTCATAGGGATATAAACGGATTATCAAACTTAAAGGAAAATCTTAACAGCTTATCGGCGCTCGCTGAGGTCTGCACTCAACTAGCTTATAAATATAGTATTTTTAATCTCATTTACAAAAATAAAAGAGAATTATTTCCAACTTTAAATATTAAACATTTTGAGCTTTTCATTGTGGCTATGGGAAAACTAGGAGGAGGAGAATTAAATCCATCCTCAGATATAGATTTGATTTTTTTGAGTGACCCAAATCTTAAGGATGAGGATTTTAAAGAAATAAATTCTTATTATACATTAGCTGACAAAGTTGTTCGCCAAACAATACATATACTTAGTCGTATCACGGAAAACGGGATATGTTATAGAGTTGACATTAGATTAAAACCTTATGGGGCTACCGGGCCTATGATTTACTCTCTAAATACCTTAAACAAATACTTTAAAAATAATGCTCAAAACTGGGAAAGGTTTGCTTGGGTAAAGGCAAGAGTTATTAATGAGCCAATCTTAAAAAATAATGATGAATTTCAAGAAAGCATCTCTAAATTTGAGAATGTAAAAAATGCCTTTGTTTATCGACCATACCTCGACTTCAATATTGTTGATAGTTTGAAAAAATTAAGTAGAAAAATAAAATCTCATCACAAAACCAAATCAAGAAATAAAAATAGGAAAAGCTGGTCATTTAACGTAAAGCTTGATGATGGCGGAATTAGGGATATTGAATTATTAGTACAACTGCATCAACTAATACGCGGTGGTAATTATAAATTCCTTCAGACACCTTCTACACTATCAGCAATAGAAGAAGTTTCAAAAATGGATATATTTTCCAGAAAAGAGAGAGAAAAGATCGACGCAGCTTATAAATTGTACAGACAAGTTGAACATAGATTGCAATACTACGGGAATCGACAAACGCACCAATTCGAGTCTAATACTAATTTCGCTAACTTTATCGCACTATCCCTTAACTTTAAAAACGAAAGAGAATTGGTGGATGAACTTAAATTTTTTAAAAAGGAAATAAGTGGTTTTTTTAATAAATCTTTTGGGCTTAAAAAGAGTGAAATATTAGGCGGTGATGGTAGTAGTCATGAGGATAGAAATATATCTATGATTAGAATTGCTAATTTGCAAAACCTAATAGCGGAAAAATTTGACGATCAAGACATCATAAAATATTTTTCCGCGCTGATATCTTCTGTGAAGGGGAGGCAATCTTATTTATCTCTATTGGAGACCTATCCAGAAATCATCGCAAAAATATCAGAAATTGTTAAGATTTCCTCTTGGGCAGGTAATTATATAAAAAGATACCCTTCGATTCTAGATCAGCTTTTAAGGGAAGACTCAATATTAAAAAAAATTGATTTTTCAAAAATTACTGTTGAATTGAAAAATGAGTTAAGTAACTTAGAGATCAGTTTCCCAAAAAATGAGGAGGGCAAGCTGAACTTCATAAGAGACTTTCATCACAATTACTTATTTCGGTTGTTAATTCAAGATTTGCAGAAACTATGGACTATAGAGGAACTTTCTGATCAACTTTCTGAGTTGGCGGAAATAGTATTAGCGGAGACGCTCAATCTAGCTTTTAAAAGTATTGATGCTCAACATTTAAAAACAAATTTAGCTGTTGTAGCATATGGAAAATTAGGTGGGAGAGAACTTGGTTTTGCTTCTGATTTAGATTTAATATTTTTAACAAAAGATGTTAGTCAGGAGGACCAACCTATTTTAATTAAAATTATTAAAAGATTTATATCGTGGCTCTCAGCAAAAACTGCCGCGGGCAATCTTTTTACGGTAGATACTAGAATAAGACCTAATGGAACAGCTGGGTTATTGGTAACATCGATTGAAGGTTTTGAAGATTATCAAAACCATAAGGCTTGGGTTTGGGAGCATCAAGCTATTACCAGAGCAAGATTTTGTGGGGGGGGACCCAGAAATAGGAAAATTGTTTGAATCGATTCGAAATAAAGTTATTTCAAAAAAGAGATCTGCTTCAGAATTATTGGAAGAAGTATATGCTATGAGGAATCGAGTAATCGACGAAAACAAGTTTTCAAAAGAACCTATTAATATAAAAACAACTGCTGGAGGTATGGTTGATATTGAGTTTTCAGTTCAAGCGCTGGTACTCTGTCACGGACATGAGGTTCAAGAATTGAAAAAAAATATTGGTAATATTGCGCTTTTAAATTTAATGTCCGAGAAAAAATTGTTGCCTAAAGAACTTACACACAAAGTAATCAAAACATACTCCAAATATAGAATAGCTCAACACCGTCTGAGATTAACTGGAAATTACAACCTTTTTGTGGAAAAGGACTTTAGTCATGACAGGAAGATTACTAAAGAGTTATGGGATTTCGTGTTTTCGCAAGCCCCTAAAAATATAAGGACAATCAGCGAAATAAGGTCTGTATCCCCATTTCCCTAAATTCCTAAATTCTGTTACAACTTCGTTACTTTAGTGAGTCATGTTAGGCTAAAATTAAAAACTATTATTTATTGAAGGTTAAATATGAGCGGCGTTGCGATGTCAAAACTTGAGGGGTTAATATGGATGAACAACGAGTTAGTCGACTGGAAAGACGCGAAGATTCATGTTTTGACTCATACACTACACTATGGCATGGGTGTTTTTGAGGGGATAAGGTGTTATAAAATTGCGGAAGGCGGTGCAGTTTTTAGATTAACTGATCATATAAGAAGATTATTTGACTCTGCGAAAATTTTCGAAATGGTAATACCGTATTCTCAAGAAAAAATTGAACACGAAATCTGTAATCTTATAAAAAAGAATTTTCTTACTGCCTGCTACATCAGACCGATAGTCTTTTATGGTTCGGAATCGATGGGTTTAAGTACTGATGGCTGTTCTGTAAATGTCTCTATAGCTGCTTGGCCATGGGGAACATATTTGGGAGATGAGGGTTTAGAGAAAGGTATCAGAGTAAAAACCTCATCCTTTACTAGACACCATGTTAACTCGTCATTAGTCAGAGCCAAAGCTTGCGGTTACTACATCAATTCTATTCTTGCTCACCAAGAAGTTGCCAGGCATGGTTATGACGAGGCTCTTTTGCTTGATACAGATGGGTATGTATCGGAGGGAGCGGGTGAAAATATTTTTATTGTTAAAAAAGGCGTTTTATATACGACAGATCTCTCAACATGTTTAGACGGAATTACGAGAGATACAGTTTTTCATATTTCAAAAGAGTTGAATCTAAGTTTGGTTGAAAAGCGACTTACTAGAGACGATCTTTACTGTGCAGATGAAGCTTTTTTTACAGGTACGGCCGCTGAAATTACTCCTATTTCAGAAATTGATGACCGAGTTATAGGTTTCGGTAGTAAAGGTAAAATCACTCATTCTCTTCAAAATCTTTTTTTTGAAATAGTAAACGGTAAAAATAATAATTATAAAAATTGGTTGACCTACATATGATGAATTTATGCGATGATTGAAAAACCAAATAACTTAATTTACTCTAACGAAAAAATTGTTACTTGTCCAAATTCAAAAACTGATACTTGGAATCAACACCCCAGAGTGTACTTAAATATTGAAAAAGATATAATCGTAAAATGCCCTTACTGTGGAACAACCTATAAATTTGAAAATAAATAAATTACTTCAGCTGGTTTTGAACCTGCTTAATTCTAACTTCAACTTTTGCCATGAATACATGATGTTCTCCCTGAATAGATCTGATCAGGTTAAGCCGCTCTAGTGCCTGTTTGAGTTTTCCCTCAGAGATATTTGCTTCAGCTAAAAATAAATATGCTTTTGCTTTTTTTCCTGCAGAGAAAGCCGAGGCGGCTCTCTTTTTCCACACCCAAGTATCGTCTGGGGCTTTTTTGAGTATTTTTTTTGCAACTTGTTCCAACTCCGCAACTCTCTTTAATCCATACAAAGCTTCAATTCTGTGTCTCGTAAATGTACGGTATAAAAAAGTTGTTTTTGCGGGACCGTTTATTAAATCAATAGTTTCTAGAGCTTTTTGAAAATATTTCTGTTTTAAATTTAGTTCTACCTCTGTTTCTACTATTAAATAATAGAGGATACGATTATAGGCACGTATTAGATCGTATTTATCTTTCAGTGATTTGATTATTCTTTCTGCATCTTTGTAATTTTTTTTGTGTATTGTTCTTAATAGATTTTTATAACTTAAATAAACAGAATTAAGATCCTTTTCTCGTTTACTACTAAAATCGTTGGAAAAAATACTCTGTGTGAAAAATGAATTTAACTGTACTTCACTTCTTAAACGGAGCTGTAACCATTCGAAAATCTCATCTTCCATTTGAAAATTATTCTTTTTTTTATCCTGATATACGTCGAAGTTTTTTCGCATTCTTAAATCTGCTAAGCGCTCGTAAGTCAGGGGGTGTGTAGAGAGCCATGAAATTGCTGAGTTCTCTCCACTTAGAGATCTCTCCTGGAGTGTTTCAAGCATTCGAATCATAGAGTGGTTATCAACTCCAACGGCCTCTAAAAATCCCATTCCTATCCTATCAGCCTCTCTTTCAGCCTGCCTGGAGAAGGTAAGTTGCTTTTGCAGTGCTCGAGTTTGACCAAGGGACATAATCCCGAGGGCTGCATCTCCTTCTGAGGCTGCCATCGCAATAGCAGAGAGGATCGCGGACGCTATCATTACGCCAGAAGCTTCCTTTCTTTGACCATATTTTCTTGAAATATGTCTTTGGGTCAGGTGGGCTAATTCATGACTCAATACAGCTAAAAGCTCCCCCCTGGTACTCACACCACCAAATAATCCAGTATGCACACCAATATAATTCCCGGGTAGAGCAAAAGCATTAAAGGAATCATTTATCAAAAGGAAGAGACGTACTTTGTTGTACTTTTCGAGATAGTTAAAGTCTTTATCCCTCGAAATTTTTGTGCTATCAAGGAAACTTCGAATTATTTGTGTTAAATAGTCCTCAATTTCCGGAGCGTCTAGAAAATTATTAGATGATTTTAAGGCAGTAAAAATTTTTTTTCCCAATTTGTGCTCATCGAATAATGACAATCCATTTCCTTCAGAGCCTCCAAGCTCTGGTAAATTTCCACCTATAGCAGGGTAATGGATCAAATAAATTGATATTATTAAGCTAATAATGACCAATTTACAGTAGGTATCAATTTTTTTTATGAACAAGATAATAAATCCATTAAGTTCCATCTAATGTCTAATTTAAATCATTTTAATTCAAGTGGTAATGCACATATGGTAGATATCAGTGAAAAATCGGAAACTAAGCGAATTGCTGTTGCCTCCGGAAAAATACTGATGCAACAAAAAACCTTAGATTTAGTAAAAGATAAGTCTTCCAAAAAAGGAGATGTAATTGCAGTGGCTAGAATTGCCGCAATTCAAGCTTGCAAGAAAGCTCCCGATCTAGTGCCTTTATGTCATTTAATAAATATTTCTAGGGTGGACGTTTCATTTGAGTTTGTAGATTATCCACCGTCCATCGCTTGCACAGTGCAAGTCGAATCTTTAGGAAAAACGGGTGTAGAAATAGAATCGCTCGTGGGAACACAAGTTGGTTTGATTACTATTTACGATATGTTGAAAAGCGTCGATAGAGGCATGATAATTACCGATATTGGGTTATTATTAAAAGACGGCGGAAAATCCGGCAAATGGGAGAGAAAAGTTAGGTAAATACCAAAGTCGATAGACCTAAAAATATGAGAAATCCCATTGAATCCGTGCCAAAAGTTAATAGAACGGAAGACCCAAGAGCTGGATCTCTTCTTAAACTCCTAAGAAAAAACGGCACTATAACCGCGATCAATGCGCCTAACATCAAGTTCAGCACTATGGAAATCATCATTAGAATACCAAGCTTTATTGCATAAGCATTACCAAAATAAATGATCCACGTGGCCAAACCGGCAACGAAACCCCAAACTGAACCGTTAATAAACGCTATTGATACCTCTTTAATGAGTAGTCTCGGTATAGAATTATTTTTGATAATTCCCAGTGCTATGGAACGCACAATCAACGTAAGAGTTTGATTACCAGAATTACCCGCAATTCCAGCAATAATTGGAGTCAACGCCGCCAATGCCACAACCTGTTGAATGGTTGCTTCAAAAACACCGATCATCCTTGAGGCGAGAAAAGCAGTCATCAAGTTTATCGCTAACCAAATCCATCTATTCTTTATAGCTGAGAATACAGAGGCAAAAATATCCTCTTGATTAAATAGGCCCACAGAAGCAAAAACCTCTAAATCATTTTCCTCGCGAATGATATCAACTATCTCAGATGCGATTATTCTCCCAATTAAACGCCCTGAGTTATCTACTACCGGAGCAGAAATTAAGTCATATCTTTCAAAAGACTTTGTCAGAATCTCTATCTTCTCATCCACACCAAAACTGACAATTTCTTTGTCCATGACGTTTTTTACAATTTCCGTTGGATTTCTTATTAAAAGAGACTCAATAGACAGACTACCAATCAACAAGTTATTTCGATCTATCACAAAGATTTTGTTTGTGTGTGGGGGTAATTTTTCTAGTCGTCGTAAAAATCGATGTACAACTTCAAGGGATATATCATCACGAATAGTTGTGGTCTCGAAGTCCATATGACTTCCTATCGAATCCGGTGGATACAACATAGCCACTCTAAACTGTTCCCTTTCCTGAACCGTTAAACCCTCTCGGACTTTATTGAGAATGTTAGAGGGTAAATCATCTGCAACAAAAGCTAAATCGTCGAGACCAAGGTTTTGCGTAGCATAAAGTAATTCTTCATAAGTACTCATTTCTATCAAAGAGGATCTAACTGGCTGGCTTAATTCCATTAAAACTTCGCTCTGCTGGCGAGTTTGTAGATTATGCCAAACTAATTCTCTTTCTTTTAAAGGTAGTCCCTCTAAAACAACCGCCAACTCTGCCGGATGTAACTCGGAGAGCTTAAGTTTTAGATTCAGTAATTTATTTTTGTGAGCTACTTCGTTCACCAAACTACTTCTAATCGGACTTGAGAACTTTAAATCACGTTTGAGAATTTGATTATTCAATTCAAACCCACCGATTAAATCTCTTATCAGTACTAATGCCTCTTCCGAGGAATTAGATGTTTGTTTAGCAAACTTAGCTTCTCCTGGATTGTGACCTGACATAACTATTTACAACTCTATTAGTTTCTTCGCAACCGCATGAACATGTTCCGTTTCAGGTTTAAGACCTGTCCACAAACTGAAACTCTCCGCTGCTTGCTCTACCAACATGGGTAAACCATCTATAACAACATTCACGTTCTGTTCCATTGCTTGCATCATAAAACTAGTCGGCTTTTTTGAATACATTAAATCAATCGCTAAAAAACATTTTTCAAACCATTTGTTAGAAATGAGATTATCTCCACCAATCAAGCTTAGAGAGGTGGCATTGACGATAACATCAAATTTAAAGTTATCTAAACCATTTTCTATTTGAGGTAGTTTTCTACTTTTACCTTTAAACTCCTGTATGTCATGAAATAATAAGTTTTTATATGTGAATTGGTTTCGAAATTTTCTTAATCTTTCTAGAGACCTATTAGCTAAGTGAATGGTTTTCGGTTTCATTCTTAATAAAGGCTCTAAAATTCCTTTTGTGGCACCTCCTACTCCAAGTATCAATATATTTTTGCCCGCTAAGTCCTTTATACCCAACCTTGAGACAGCAGCAACCAAACCTGCGCCATCGGTATTATCTGCAAAAAATTTACACCTATTGAACGAAACAGTGTTTATTGATTTAGAAATCATTGCTCTATCAGAAATCTCAAACTTTGGCTGAGATGCAAATAAAAAAACGTCTTCTTTCAGTGGGACAGTAATATTTACCCCAGTGTATTTTTGTTTTATTAGTCTGTTTAAGGTTGTAGATAAAGCATTTTTTGTCGTTTTTAATCGTTCATAGGTAATCGATAGTTCGAATTGTTCAGCAAATTCTTTATGAATTTCAGGAGATAATGAATGCTCTATGGGATCGCCCAAAACTGCAAATTTTAGTTTTTTCACCATACTAGATTTTACTCCATTAGATAAATTGACTTTCCAATCTAAAAAATTAAAAACCCCAATAAATTAATCTGTGTATTTCTTTCGTAATTTTCTTATCAAAATCTCGTGTATATTTCCAAAAGAACCGTTACTCATAATGAGAATTACATCTCTTGAAGTACACTCAGAAATGATACTGTCAACCATTTTATTTAGACATTCAAAAATCATTACTTTTTCTTTTATGTCAATTAATGCCGCTTCCAAGTCCCACTGAATGTCCTTTACGTAAGCAAATACCATATCTGCATCAGAAAAAGCAGAGGCTAACTTTTTTTGCATTGCACCGAGTTTCATAGTGTTTGAACGTGGTTCAAACACCGCCAATAATCTTCTGCTATCTCTGTCTTCGCGATTAGGTTTATTTTCATCTTCTGTCAAGTATTTGTCACGTGCTGAGCTAACAGTAGCTTTAATGGCCGTCGGATGATGGGCAAAATCATCAAACACTTTTATTCCAGAAATTTCAGCACGCAATTCCATCCTTTTCTTTACATTTTTAAAAGATTCTATGGCACGTACAAATAAAGTATTTGAAACTTTTAATTCTCTCGCAACACAAAACGAAGCAAGAACATTGCTGAAATTATGATCTCCGATCAAAGGACACATTATATTAACAACTGTCTTCTCACCGTGCTTAAGGCTCAACTGTTGAGTTGATTGTTCAAAACTTACTGCTAATCCATCAAGAAACTTTTTTTGTTTACAATAATTCAGTCCCTCACTATTATTAAAAAATTCTAATTCGCTCCAGCAACCGCGGTTCAGAACATTTTTTAAAGATTTACTGCGGGAATTTGCATAGATTTTGGCTGACGCCGGAAGGGTTCTGATCCAATGGTGAAATTGTACCTCAATAGACTCAAGATTAGAAAAAATATCTGCATGGTCAAATTCAAGGTTATTTAAGATCACAATATTAGCCTTGTAATGCACAAATTTTGATCTTTTATCAAAGAAGGCGGTGTCGTACTCATCTGCCTCAATTATAAATGGCGCCCCCAAATCGCCAATTCTTGCGGAGACTTCAAAATTTCTGGGTATTCCGCCAATAAGAAATCCCACGTTTCGTTCTGCAGATTCAAGAATCCAAGCCACCAATGAGGAAACGGTAGTTTTACCATGTGTTCCCGCTATGGCGATTACAAAGCGTTCCTGCAGAAATTTTTCAGCTAAGAATTGCGGGCCGGAGATTAATATTTTTTTTGTCTCCAGTAATTTTTCAACGATCGGTAGATTTCTGGTTGCTACATTCCCGATTATCCAATAATCAGCAGCTAAATTAATTTGTTCAGCACCAAACCCCTCAATTACTGTAATATCGTTATTTACGAGCTGAGTGCTCATGGGAGGAAACATTGCACTGTCACAACCAGTAACTCGCATGCCTTTTTGTTTTGCTAGGACTGCTAGACCGGCCATAAACGTTCCGCAAATACCAATTATATGAATATGCATATCTTATTTTACTTCTAATATCGTTTTCCTTATGAATAATTCAAAAAACGAAATCTGCGCACTGGCTGCTAAACTAATAGTTGAAGAGGGATTCAATTATTTTTCAGCAAAAAATCAAGCGGCTGATCAGCTCTCATTGGGAGGCAGAAACTACAAAAAAACGAAACTTCCTTCTAATCAGGATATTGATGGCGCCGTTAAAGAATATCTCGATATCTTTTACAAAGAGGAATGCGCCGAAAGGCTCGCAAGTTTAAAAAAAATTGGTTTCAGCATAATGTCTGAGCTAGAGGAATTTAACCCACTTTTGATAGGTTCTATAAGCTCAGGTTTTGCCACAAAATTTAGTACAATTAAAATATGCTGTTTTTGTGAAAGCTCTAAGGAACTAATAATTGCGCTAATGGAAAGAAATATTACTTGTAGAAGCATTGAACTAAAACATCCCACCAGAAATTATCTAGTTGAAGCTATAAATTTGATTTGGTCTGGCGAAGAAGTTTATCTTTATGTATTGTCTCGTAATGAACCCAGAAATGTTTCCAAAGGTTTAAACTTAAAAAAGCTTTCCTTGGCTCTATAACATTATGAAACGAACATTATTTACAGGCATAACCCTAGTTATATTTCTTTTTCTCGGTTTCCTTTCAAATTATTATTTTTTTTCTGGAAATAGCAAGAATGAGGATGTTAGCTGGATCTTACAGGAAGCTTTTCCCAATTCCGAGTTAAAATCTATAAAACTTTCAGATTTGCAGGGTAAGAGAGGTACCCTCATTAATTTTTGGGCGACATGGTGTGCTCCTTGCATTGATGAAATGCCAATGTTTTCGAAAATTCATGGTGAGTTTTTAAGGGAAGATTTTTCTGTTATCGGACTTGCTGTAGACACAAATAAAAACGTATTAGATTTTTTGGAGGACCGTGACCTAAAACAACATATTTTGATAGTAGGATCTAAGGGTACTGAAATGCTTAGTAAGCTTGGAAATGAGACAAATTCCTTACCATTTACCATTTTTATAGATGCAAATGGGATGATGAAAGAATTTAAGTTAGGCAAAATGACAGAAGATGAGGTAAAATACTGGTTAGTTAACGATTAAAGACGTCATTTAGTGCAGATGAATGCCGAGAAATCTATTCTAGTCATCAATGGACCAAACTTAAATAAACTTGGGTCTAGAGAGCTAAACATTTATGGTGAACAAACTCTGGAGGATATACGATTGAGCTTATCTTCCCTCGCCTCACTCGAAACAATAGACTTAATTTTTTGTCAGTCGAACAGTGAATCCGAAATTATAGATGAAATACATGAAGCTGAGCAGAAAGGAGTCAAGGGAATATTAATCAATGCTGCTGCTTTTACGCATACCAGCATCGCCATAAGAGATGCGTTGTTAACTTTGTCTAATGTATTTATAGTTGAAGTCCATTTAAGTAATATTTTTAAACGGGAAAAGTTTCGGCATCAATCATACATTTCTGATATTTCGGATGCAGTTATTGCTGGAATGGGTTCGCAAGGTTACGAATACGGGTTTAAGTTTATTATGGGAAAGATCAATGGATCTACGTAAATTAAAAAGCTTAATAGACTTAGTATCTGAATCTGAAATTGCTGAGCTTGAGATATCGGAGGGGGAAGACAGAGTCAAAATAGTTAAGGAAGTTAAGAAAACTCAAGGTTCTAAGAAATTTAAAAAAAGTAACTCTGTTGACTTCTCGGAGCAATTTGTTTCACAGGAAGATATACAAACCTCTGAAAATATATCTGAAGCGGAACACGTTATTATCACTTCACCAATGGTCGGTACCTTTTATGTGGCTCCCTCACCTAATTCAGATCCTTTTGTAAAAGTCGGGGAAAACATAAAAAAAGACCAAACCTTATGTGTAATTGAAGCAATGAAATTAATGAATGAAATTCCCTCAGTAGCCGCGGGAACGCTCTCGGAGGTTTTAGTTGAAAATGGCCAACCAGTTGAGTTTGGTCAGCCATTATTTAAATTGATAAATAATTAGGAATACAACTGGTGGGCCACTTTTCGAAAATTCTTATCGCAAATCGTGGAGAAATTGCTTTAAGAATCCAAAGGGCATGTAGAGAACTAGATATTAAAACTGTCGCAGTACACTCTACCATTGATGAAGAAGCAAAATACGTGAAATTAGCTGATGAATCAGTATGTATAGGTCCATCACCGTCTAAGGACAGTTATTTAAATATTCCAGCAATTATTGCCGCAGCGGAGGTAACCAATTCTGAGGCAATTCATCCCGGTTACGGTTTTTTGTCAGAAAATTCTGATTTCGCTGAGCAAGTGCTAAAAAGTGGATTCACTTTCATTGGGCCATCTCCATCTGTAATAAAGACAATGGGGAACAAAATTGAAGCAAAAAAAGAAATGGAAAAACTAGGGATACCCTGTATTCCGGGATACACCGATAAAATACCATCGGATCAAAAAGCGATCAAAAAGATTGCCAGTGATATTGGTTACCCAATAATAATTAAAGCAGCTGGAGGTGGAGGAGGAAGGGGAATGAAAATAACAAGATCAGAGGACGAACTGATTGAGAATTTGCAGCTTACCAAGACGGAATCATATGCAGCGTTTGGTGACGCCTCTGTGTATCTAGAAAAGTTTCTTGAATCTCCCAGGCATATTGAAATTCAGCTGTTATCAGATAACTTCGGTAATGTTATACACTTAGGTGAAAGGGACTGTTCTATTCAGCGAAAGCATCAGAAATTGATTGAAGAAACTCCAGCGCTTGGAATAACTGAAGAAGAAAGAGAAAAGATTGGAGCCCTTTGCACAGAAGCCTGCAAGAAAATAAATTATCAAGGTGCTGGGACAATGGAGTTTCTTTATTATGATAAAAATTTTTACTTTATTGAAATGAATACCCGAATACAAGTGGAGCATCCAATCACAGAGAGCGTTACCGGGGTAGATCTAGTCCAAGAACAAATAAAAATAGCTGCTAACGTTCCGTTAGAGTTAAAGCAGAAGGATATAAAGTTTAACGGTCACGCGATTGAGTGTCGTATTAATGCAGAAGATTCCAATACGTTTATGCCCTCTCCTGGAAAAATTTTAGTCTGGCATACACCTGGTGGTCCTGGTGTTAGGGTTGATTCTCACGTTTATGCAAATTATGTTGTTCCTGCATATTATGATTCAATGATTGGAAAGATTATAGTATATGGAAAAAACAGAAAGCAAGCTCTTGAAAAGATGAGAGTAGCTCTTAGTGAAATGATAATAGAAGGTATATCTACAAATCTAAACTTGCATCGAGAACTGATTAGTGACCCTGCTTTCAAAAAAGGCAAAGTACATATTAATTTTTTAAATGAAAAATTAAATCTGTAATTGAAATGGTCTAAATGTTAAAAAACTTTCAGCTTAAAATATCAATATCACAAAAATCTGAATATGTAGAAGGTATCATATTGGAAATGATTCATAATCTTCTGTGCAATAATCCTCAATTAATTTCAATATCTGCCGGGGATTTTGAAGGGAACTTATCACCAGAAGTTGTGACTATTGAAATAATTACTAGAGATGGATTTTCTGAGAATTTGGCCGAGTTACTGAAAAAAATTAAACTTAGCACAAAGATAGTTAAGACCATTGAAATTTTGGAGAGTGCAGACTGGGTAAAAGAGTACCAACAATTTTACAAGCCTATCACCATAGGAGAAAAATTATGGATTGGTGCTTCATGGCACAAGCCTGAAGTAAACAAAGATTGTATAAGAATTTTTATTGATCCTAGCCAAGCTTTTGGTACAGGTCATCACGAAACAACTCAACTGTGCTTGAAATCTTTGTTGGGAAAGAGTTTTAACAATTCGGACTCTCTTCTAGATTTTGGTTGCGGGTCTGGTATTTTAGGAATTTATGCTTTGAAAGCTAACTGTAAAAGTGTAGATTTTGTAGATTGTGACGAGAAAGCATTGTCTATTGCAAAAGATAATGTAATCAGAAATGGTTTTTATCTTTCAAAAGAACACTTCAGTTCTAAGATGGTTACGAGGACCAAAACCTATAAATTTATTTATGCGAATATTGGACTTAATACATTAAAAGAATTAGTTTTTCTTTTCTTTGATCTATTGGAGCCGCAGGGGAGTTTAGTTTTATCTGGACTACTCAAAAGTCATAAAAAAGAAATATTCGATAAATATTCTGGTAAAAATTTTTTTTCTTTTACTAAAGTCAATGAAACTGAACAAAATAATTGGATATGTATGGAATTAAAAAAAAATAGGGAATCACTATGTCCAAGAGTATAATTCAAATAAGTGGATCAGTAGCATTCGATACGCTTCTGCAATTTGAGAATTCTTTTGAAGAATTTATTATCCCGGAAAATATTGATAAACTTAATGTTTCTTTTTTTTGTCCCTCAATGAGAAGAGAGTATGGTGGTTGCGCCGCTAACATAGCTTATAACCTACGGCTTCTCAATATAGAATGTTCGATCCTGGGAGCTATAGGTAAGGATGGGGGTGAGTACTACGATAGATTAAATAAACTAGGGATAAATATTTCCCATCTACAAAAAATCGATAGCCTATTTACCGCCCAGGCTTTAATCACCACGGATAAAGAAGGTAACCAAATTACAAGCTTTCACCCTGGAGCAATGCTTGACGCGGGTTCGCTCGGTGTCTTACCTGTAAAATCCTCATATGGTATCGTTTCGCCTAATAGTTACGATGCTATGCAACGACACGCTAAAGAATTTTATAATGCTAATATTCCATTTATTTTTGATCCAGGACAGGCTTTGCCGATGTTTTCTAAAAAAGATATTCTAAAGTTCACGGAAATGGCGTCTTGGATTGCTCTCAATGAATATGAGGCTGACCTTTTCTTTGAGTCAACTGGATTGAGTTTAAAAGATGCAGCAGAAATTCTGAACCCGCATAAAAATGGGGGTATCGTTAATACTCTAGGACCTGAAGGTGCTGATATCATTTCTACTAATACTGGTCATGTTAGAGTAAAAGCTGTAGAAGTGAAGAATCAGATTGATCCCACTGGTTGCGGTGATGCTTTTAGAGCTGGTTTATTGTTTGGTTTAAATAA